>Ga0194121_10000588_pt1 | contig 63711 bp, 46 predicted proteins | sample TA2MahCa50mmetaG_FD_148609 | JGI IMG/M metagenome (GOLD analysis project Ga0194121, IMG submission 148609) | Freshwater microbial communities from Lake Tanganyika, Tanzania - TA2015020 Mahale Deep Cast 50m | ecosystem: Environmental > Aquatic > Freshwater > Lake | place: Tanzania: Lake...
GATGGTCCGGCCGCGGCAGCACGCCGCACGCCAGCACCGCGCCGGCGCCGAACTCCCAGAGCGCCACCACCGGCGCGCCAGGCGGATCGGCGGCGCCGTCGCGGACGCTGGCCAACCGCGCCAGCACGGCGCCTTCGCGCGGCGCGCCGATCGACCACGCGCACACCGGCGCGGTGCACGGCGCGTCGCCGGCGAGCAGCAGCGGCCCGTCGGCGACGTCGACGCCGGCCGTCGGGTCGTCGAACAACTCGGCGTGCTTGCCCGAGGTGACGTGCAAGCCAAGTTCGGCGCGGCCACTGACGGCGCGCGCGTCGTGGCCCCAGCGGAACGTCGTCGCCTCCGGCGCCTCCGACTCGATGCCGAGTTCGTGCGCGAGCGCCGCCGCGTGACCAAACAGCACGAGGCGGCCGCCGCGTTTGACGACGAACGTGCGCAGCGCCTGCAGCGCGACTTCAGGCAGCCGCGCGCGAACCGGCGCGCTGCGATCGTCGATCACCAGCACACCGCCCATGGTGAGCAGCGTCGGCCAGTTCAAGGGTTCCTGCCCGCGCAGGTCGGCGTAGCGGACGTTCGGCATGTCCTGTAGCGCGACCACCACCGCCGGCAAGCGCGACGCCGCGGCGCCGCGCCGGTCCGGGCCACAACACGCGCCGGCCAGCAGCGCGAGCGCTGCGAGCGCGCCGTTCCCGCGCCACCGCCGTTGTCCTAGCATCTGACCCATCGATGAGTCCGCATCATCCCAAGTCGCCGGCCGAACCGCGTCTCTATTTTCGCCAGTGGCTCGCGGGCCGCGACTTCGCCGCCGATGACCCGGTCGGCGCGCAGATGGCCAACTACGTCTACGCCGTCGGCGACGCATCGACCGGCGAGGCGGTGCTGATCGACCCGTGCTACGCCGTCGGCGAACTCGTCCAGAAGGCGCAGCAGGACGGCATGCGGGTCGTCGGCGCGCTGGCGACGCACTATCACCCCGACCACGTCGGCGGCGATCTCTTCGGCCAGAACCTCGAAGGCGTCCGCGAGCTGCTGACGCAGTGCCGCTGCAAGGTGCACGTGCAGCGTGCCGAGGCGCCGTGGGTCAAGCGCATGACCGGCTGCGGCGACACCGACCTCGCGCTGCACGACAGCGGCGACGTGCTCATGGTCGGCGACGTGCCGATCACGCTGATCCACACCCCCGGCCACACGCCCGGCTCGCAGTGCTTCCTGGTGCACAACCGCCTGATCGCCGGCGACACGTTGTTCCTGCAGGGCTGCGGCCGCACCGACTTCCCCGGCGGCGACCCGCGCGAGCTGTATCTGTCGCTGACGCAGAAGCTGGCCAAGGTGCCCGACGACGCCACGCTCTACCCCGGCCACGCCTACGACCCGCGGCCGCACGCCGGCATGGGCGAGACCCGGCGCAGCAACTTCGTCTTCAAGCCGAAGACCGAAGCTGAGTGGCTGCAGATGTTCGGCGGCTGACCGGGGCGCTAGGCCGGGTGGCCCCTGGCGCGTGCGCCGGCGGTCCCTATCCTGTTCGCCCCCGATGTCCTTCCCCGAGCCGTTCTACAGCTGGCGTCCGCACCCCTGGCATGGCATCTCGGCGGGCCCCAAGCCCCCCGAGGTCGTGCAGGCCTACATCGAGATCACGCCATTCGACCTCGTGAAGTACGAGATCGACAAGGTCAACGGCTTCCTGCGCGTCGACCGCCCGCAGCGCACGAGTTCGCAGCCGCCGAGCCTCTACGGCTTCATCCCGCGCACGCTGTGCGGCCCGCGCGTCGGCAAGCTGACGCCCGGCGCCAGCAAGGGCGACGGCGACCCGCTCGACATCTGCGTGCTCAGCGAACGGCCGATCACCGCGCGCGAGATCCTGGTCAAGGCCAAGGTCATCGGCGGCCTGACAATGCTCGATGGCGGCGAGGCCGACGACAAGATCGTCGCCGTGCTGGCCACCGACTTCGTCTGGGGCAACGTCGAGGACCTCGCCGACCTGCCGGGCGTGCTGGTCGAGCGGCTGCGCCACTACTTCTCGACCTACAAGCTGTTGCCCGACACCACGCCGCTGCCGATCACACCGTACGACAAACAGCGCGCGCACCAGGTGATCACGGCCTCGCTGCAAGACTACCACGAGGTCTACGGCGGCCCGTTCGGCGGCTGACCGCGGCCCGGATGCGCGACGGCTGCGGCCGTCGCTATGCTCGCTCCCGATGACGTCGCCCGACACCGACCGCCCGGCGCACAACCCGCGCATGCATCAGGGCGGCAAGCTCGCCTTCCGCGGTCGCGTGCAGGACGGCGACGTCCGCCCCGGCGACCGGCTGGTCCTCGGCGGCAAGAATCCGCCGACGCTGCGTGAACTCGCGCCACCCAGCTACGCCGACGTCGAAATCGAGATCGGTTCCGGCAAGGGCGCTTTCTTGTTGGCGGCGACGGCGGCCAAGCCCGCCGTCTTCCTGCTGGGCATCGAGGCGGCGCCGGCGTACGCGACGCTGGCGGCGACGCGCCTCAACGACGCCGGCTGCAAGAACGGCCTGCTGCTCGTCGACAACGGCAAGCTCTACCTCAAGGACCGCGTCGCCGACGGCGAACTGGCGGCCGTGCATGTGTACTTCCCCGACCCGTGGCCCAAGCGCCGCCACGCCGGCCGCCGGTTCTTCACCCCGGACGTCGTGCCGGTGCTGGCGCGCGCCATCCGCGGCGGCGGCTACCTGTACTTCGCCTCCGACAACGCCGGCTACTCCGGCCAGGTCGCGCGCGTCATGGGCGCAGCCGTCGACTTCGCCCGCGACCTGGACGAAGAAGCGCGCGCGCGCGCGCGCGGACCCGGCCACGCCTTCTCGCCAACCAACTTCGAGCGCAAGTACCTCGAAGAAGGCCGCGTCATCCGCCGCTTCGCGTTCCGCCGGTTGTCGCGATGACCGAAGACTCATGGATCGACGTCGGCGCCGTCGCCGACCTGAAGTTCGGCCCCGGCGCGCCGGTGCGCGTCGGCGACCACTGGCTGGCCCTGTTCCGCCACGACGGCAAGCTCGTCGCCATCGACAACGCCTGCCCGCACGCCAACGCGCCGTTGTGCGATGGCCGCGTCGAGCGCGGCAAAGTGATCTGCTTCCTGCACTGCTGGGAGTTCGACTTGCGAACCGGCGCCTGCGACCTCGGCGCTGGGTGGAGCGTGCGCACGTATGCCGTGCGCGAAGCAGCAGGCCGGGCGCTCGTGCTGTGGCCGGGCCCGAAGACCTAGCCGGTCACTTCGCCGCCGCGCGCGGCAGTTCGACCAGCAGCGGCGTCCCGCCGGGACCGCGCGCCATGCGGCGGCCATCGCCGAGCACCCACACCGCGCCGTGCAGCGTGGACGACTCGACGGCGACGACGAACGGCGCAATCGCCGGGTCCGGGCAGCCGTAACCGGACGACACCTCGGCCGGCGCGCCGCCGTGCTGCACCAAGGTCACGGCCGCTGGCGCGGCGACCGCGTTGGCCATCCGCGCGGGCCCTGGCGACGGCGCCGACGGCGCCGCGACCACGGCGCTCGCCGGCGGCGCGGCCGACTGCGGCGCCGGACGCAGGGTCGGGTTGCCGACCGCCAGAGCGCCGACCAGCAGCAGCGCTGCCGACCAAAGGTATGCCGTCCGGGCCATAGGGGGCAAATAGGATAGCAACGCGCCAGCCGTTCGCACGTCGGGGGTGTCGCCGCCGTGGCAAGGGGGCTGCCGCTGCCTTGTCTGGGAACCCACCCCCCCTAGGATCCGGCCCCGAAACCGGCTCTCCCAGGAACGACGTGACCGACGGCATCGCCAACGACCGCCTCCAGAAGCTCCAAGCCATGCGCGCCGCCGGCCAGGACCCGTTTCCGGCCAGGGTCGCCCGGGGGCAACCGATCGGGGAACTGCTGCCCGACTTCGCCGCCCGCATCGGCCAGGTGGTGACCATCGCCGGCCGCCTGGGCGTGGTCCGCGACTTCGGCAAGCTGCGCTTTGCCCACGTCGCCGACCGCACCGGCAGCTTGCAAGTCGGCTTCGAACGCGACCGCCTGCCGGCGTTCTGGCAGAACCGCAAGCAGGTCGAGGGCAACGACCTGGTCAGCGTCACCGGCACGCTCGGCACGACCCAGAAGGGCGAGCCGACGCTGTGGGCCAGCACGGTCGAACTGGCCGCTAAGGCCCTGCGCGCCGCGCCCGAGAAGTGGCACGGCCTCGTCGACACCGAACAGCGCTATCGCATGCGCTACGTCGACCTGTTCGCCAACCCCGACGTGCGGCAGGCGTTCGCGACGCGCAGCAAGATCGTGCGCGAGGTGCGCCACTACTTCGACTCGCTCGGCTACCTCGAGGTCGAGACGCCGATCCTGCAGCCGATCTTCGGTGGCGCGTCGGCGCGGCCGTTCGTCACCCACCACAACGCGCTCGACATGCAGCTCTACCTGCGCATCGCGCCGGAGCTGTACTTGAAGCGCCTGATCGTCGGCGGCATGGAGCGCGTCTACGAGATCGGCCGCGTCTTCCGCAACGAAGGCATCAGCACGCGCCACAACCCCGAGTTCACCATGCTCGAGAGCTACGAGGCGTGGGCGGACTACCGCGACATCATGGCGCGCGTCGAAGGCCTGTTCGGCCACCTCGTCACAACCGTGCTCGGCGGCAAGGGCGTCGTCACCTTCCGCGACAAGCCGTACGACCTGAAGCCGCCGTTCCAGAAGGCGCGCTACCTCGACCTGTTCGCGCAGCAGAACCCGGGCGTCGACTGGTTCGACCACGCCAGCTGCCTGCGCCGCGCCCGCGAACTCGGCCTCGAGACCGACGGCATCGCGCCGAGCAAGCTCGCCAACGACGTGTTCGAGGCGACGGTCGAGGACACGCTGCAGGGCCCGATCTTCGTGCACGACTACCCGGTGGCGATCAGCCCGCTGGCCAAGCGCATGGCCGACGACCCGCGCGTCACCGAACGCTTCGAGCTGTTCGTCGCTGGCATGGAGCTGGGCAACGCCTTCAGCGAGCTCAACGACCCGATCGACCAGGAACAGCGCTTCACCGAACAAGTGGCGCACAAGGACGACGAGACGCCGGGCGAGGTCGACGTCGACTACGTCACCGCGCTCGAGTTCGGCATGCCGCCGGCCGGCGGGCTCGGCATCGGCATCGACCGCCTGTGCATGCTGCTGACCGGCACGACGTCGATCCGCGACATCGTGCTGTTCCCGCTGCTGCGCCGCCTCGAGGCCAACCCCGAAGCGCCCCCCGCCGGGGCCGCGGACGCGCCACAGCCGTGATCGACGCCTTCAGCCCCTACGTGGCGTGGCGCTACCTGCTGACGCGCCGCATCAACCTGCTGGCCGTCGGCGGGGTCATGTTCGCGGTCTGGGCGATCCTGCTGGTCGATAGCGTCTTCACCGGCTTCGTCAGCCAGATCCGCAGCGACGTGCGCGCCAGCGCCTGCGACCTGATGGTCACCGAGCTGCCGCACGACGCTTCGTACGAAGCGCTGCGCGCCGCGATCGAGGCCGACGCCGACGTCGTCGCGACGGCGCCGCGACTGCGCCATCACGGCATGCTCCAGCAGGTGCGCGTGCGCGCCGGCTCGGCCCGCAACCAGGGCAGCTCGCAGGTCGACTTCGACCACACCGCGAACGGCTTCGCGCTGTTGATCGGCATCGACCCGGCGCGCGAGGAGGCGATCGGCGGCCTGCGGCAGTGGCTCGTCCGCGGCCCCGAAGAGCTGGCCCAGCGCTACCCCGGCGACTTCTGGCCGTCGCCGGCGCTCGACGAGACCGACGCCGGCCGCAAGGGGCGGCTGGCGATGCCCGACGCCGACGAATGGCGCGCGCGCCGCCGCGCCGGCCTCGCGCACGAGCCCGACGTGGCGAACCAGCGCGGCGCGTGGCCGGGCGTCCTGCTCGGCTGGCAGCGCATCCGCCGGCTCGGCTGGTTCGCGCGCAGCGAGCCGTTCGACGTCGTCTGCGCATCGTTCACCGGCGGCGACGGCGACGCCGTGCTGCACACGCATTCGGCCCGCGTCGGCTTCGCCGGCGTGTTCGCCACCGGCAGCCGAGCCGCCGACGAAGGCATGGCGCTGCTGCCGATCGAGACGCTGCGCACGATGCTCGGCCACGACGCCGCCGACCCCGGCAGCGTCGACGTCGTCACCGACGTCGCCGTGCGGCTGCGCCCGGGCCTCGGAGCCGCGGCCGTCGCCGCCGCCGGCGCGCGCCTGCGCGACCGCGTCAACGCCGCGCTGCCGCCCGGCAGCCCGTCGTGCCTCGTCGCCGACTGGGAACAGCAGAACGTCACCTTCCTGTCGGCCGTCGCGCACGAGCAGGGCATGATGCAGTTCGTGCTGTTCGTCGTGATGCTGGTGGCCGCGTTCGTCATCTACGCGACGCTGCACATGATGGTCGTGCAGAAGGTCAAGGACATCGGCATCCTCGCGGCGATCGGCGGCTCGCCGCGCAGCGTCGGCGCGGTGTTCCTGCTCGGCGGCCTCGCCGTGGCGCTGTTCGGCACCGCGCTCGGTCTCGGCGTCGGCGTGCTCTCCGCCGCCAACCTCAACGCCGCCAACGAGTGGATGTACGCCAACTTCCAGCTCGAGCTGTTTCCGCGCCGCCTGTTCGACCTGCGCGAGGTGCCGTGCCGTCTCGAGCCGTCGTGGGCCGCGACCGTCGCCGTCGGCGCCATCGCGCTCGCCGTCGTCGTCGCCGCGGTGCCCGCGCGCAAGGCCGCGCGCATGAACCCCGTCCTCTGCCTCGCCCACGAATGAACGAGACCGCGCTGCAAGCCGTCGCCGTCCACAAGCGCTACCGGCTCGGTCGCCAGGAGATCCCGGTCCTGCGCGGCGTCGACCTCGCGGTCGCGCGCGGCGAGACGGTGGCCCTGCTCGGCGCGTCCGGCGCCGGCAAGTCGACGCTACTGCACGTGCTCGGCCTGCTCGATGCGCCGAGCGCTGGCGAGATCCGCTTCGACGGCCGGCGCGTCGACGACCTGCCGGTGCGCGAGCGCGCGGCGTTGCGCCACCGCCACGTCGGCTTCGTGTTCCAGTTCTACCACCTGATCCCGGAGCTGACGGCGCTGCAGAACGTGCTGCTGGCGCAGATGATGGCGATCTCGCCGCTGGCGTACTGGCGCGTGCGCAAGCAGGCGCGCGCCGACGCCGAGGCGATGCTCGAGCGCGTCGGCCTGCAGGACCGGCTGCGCCACCGTCCGACCGAGCTGTCGGGCGGCGAGCGCCAGCGCGTCGCCATCGCGCGCGCCCTGATGGCGAGCCCGCAGGCGCTGCTCGCCGACGAGCCGACCGGCAACCTCGACTCGCACACCGCCGCCGGCGTCTGCGAGCTGCTGTTCGACATCCAGCGCCAGCGCGGCCTAGCACTGCTGCTGGTCACGCACGACGAAGGGCTGGCCCGCCGCTGCCACCGCACCGTGCGCATGAAGGACGGCGTCGTGGAGCGCTGATGTACCGGCTGTTCCTCGCGCTGCGCTACCTGCTGACCCGGCCGATCAACGTGCTGGGCATGGCCGGCATCACCATCAGCGTGTGGGCGCTGGTCGTCGTCGTGTCGCTGTTCTCCGGCTTCCTGCAGGTCGTCGAGTCGCACGTGCACGCCGCCAGCGCCGACGTCGTCGTCGGCGACCTGCCGGCGTGGAGCGACTGGCGCAAGGTCGAGGCGGCGCTGCGCGACGACCCCAACGTCGCCGGCGTCGCGCCGCGACTGCTGCACTTCGGCATCCTGTCGCGCCCTGGCCACCGGCCGCCGACGCCGCCGCTGCCCGGCCGCTCGGCGCTGCACGGCGGCGACCAACCGTTCCTGTTCGTGCAGGGCGTCGAGCCGGTCGCCGAGACCGAGGTCACCGGCTTCGCCGGCTGGCTCGCCGATCCGGCGATCCCGAGTGAACTGCGCTGTGAGAGCGCGCCGCTGGCGCCCGCCGCCGCTGGCCCGACCGTGCTCGTCGGCCTCGACCGCATGCGCCGCGACGGCCTGCGCCGCGGCGATCGCGTGCTGCTGACCACGGCGCAGCTGCGCGGCGACGGCAAAGGCGGCAAGACGCCGGTCAAGGTGCAGCTCGACCTTGTCGTCGGCGGCGCCTTCAAGACCGCGCACAGCGGCTTCGACGGCAACACGGTGTTCGTCGCCGCGAGCCTGCTCCGCACCGCGATGTTCCCCGACCAGCCCGACTGGGCGCCGGAAGCGGCGGTGCGCGTGCGCGACGCCGCGACGCTCGACGCCACCGCCGAGCGGCTGCAGCGCGCGGTCATCGCCGTCGTCGAGCGCGACGGCCATGGCTTCGGCACCGCGCAGACGTGGCGGCAGCGCAACGCCCAGTTCCTCGAGTCGATCGCGCACCAACGCGGCCTGATGCAACTGGTGCTCGTCATCATCATGGTCGTCGCCGCGTTCCTGATGCTGGCGACGTTGTCGATGATGGTGACGGAGAAAGTCTCCGACATCGGCATCCTGACCGCGATGGGCGGCACGCCGCGCGGCGTCGCCTCGGTGTTCCTCGCCTGTGGCATCGTCATCACCGGCTGCGGCGTGGTCGCCGGACTCGCGCTCGGCGTCGTCACCGGCGTCTACCTCGAGGAAGTCCGGCGGGCCGTGCGCTGGACGACCGGCATTGACCTGTTCCCGATCGACGTCTACAACCTCGACCGCGTGCCGTGCGCCATCGAGCCGATGTGGCTCGCCCAGGTCGCGGGCATGGCGCTCGCCGTCGGCATCTTGGTGTCGTTCCTGCCGGCGTGGCGAGCGGCCCGCCACGATCCGCTGGTGTCGCTGCGCGGGCTCTAGCCAGCCTGCGGACAGCGCCTGCGACGAACCCGTGACACGCGCGGCGCCCACCAACGCCTTAGAACCTATTGCAACGCCAACCCCGAGGCTGCCGTGTCCGATCTGCTTATGTTGCGCCGCCGCCTGCCCCTGCTCGCCGTCACCGCGCTGGCCGCAGCGCCGCTGTTCGCCCAAGTCCCCACGCCGAAGGCCACAGCGCTCAAGGACGACCGCGCCGCCGGCGCCGCGGCCGTCGACGTCGCGCAGTGCAAGGCGTGGCTGCACACGCTCGCCGGCCCCGAGTTCGAGGGCCGCGGCACCGGCCAGCCGGGCTTCGAGAAGGCCGCCAACTATGTCGCCGCGCACTTCAAGGCGCTGGGCCTGGAGGCGCGCGGCCAGGACGGCACATACTTCCAGCACGTGCCTTGGTCGACGACGAAGGTCGTCGCCGACAAGACGTTCGTGAAGTTCCGCAAGGCTGGCGCCGACGTGCTGACGATCCCGGCCGCGCGCCTGGGCGGCAACGCTTCGACCATCGACGCCAGCGGCGACGTGGTGCTGCTGTGCCTCGACGTGCCCGCCGCCCCCGCGCGCGGCGAAGGCGGCGCCCGCCGCATGCAGATGCCGAAGATCGAGGGCCTCGACGCCATCGACCTGAAGGACAAGGTGGCGCTGGTGCACGTGCGCCAGCAGGGCGACGACGCGACGCGCAATCCGTTCTCGGCCTTCGCCGTGCAGCAGGCGCTGCAGGGCAAGGAAGCGGCGGCGATCGTGATGACGCAGGCGACGACGCCGACCGGCGGCATGACCGGCCGCGCCGGCGCTGGCCGCGGTGGCCGCGCCAATCCGGCCGCCGGCGGCGCGCGCCGTCAGCCGGCCCAGCCGGTCATCGGCGGCGACGACCTGGCGGCAGTGCTCGCAGCGGCCGGGCTGACGGTCGAAGGCCTCGCCAAGGCGCCGACGGCGACGCCGCTGCCGCTGACGGCGCAATTGTCGCTCGCCACCGAGGAGGTCAACGCGCCGGCGATGAACGTGTTCGCCGTGCTGCCGGGCAGCGACCCGGCGAAGAAGGACGAATACGTCGTCATCGGCAGCCACCTCGACCACCTCGGCCGCCGCGGCGACACCATCAGCCCCGGCGCCGACGACGACGGCTCGGGCACGACCGGCGTGCTGGCGGTCGCGCAGATGTTCGCCAAGAACAAGGTCCGCCCGGCGCGCAGCGTGCTGTTCGTCTGCTTCTCCGGCGAGGAGAACGGCCTGATCGGCTCGCGCTTCTTCGCCGACAACTGCCCGATCCCGCTGTCGTCGATCGTCGCCGAACTGCAGATGGACATGATCGGCCGCGATGAGGAGGAGAACGTCGAGGGCGACAAGGGCGAGCTCGCCGAGAACAACCGCAACACGGTGCACCTCGTCGGCACGAAGAAGCTCGCGCCATCGCTGCACGACCTCTGCCTCGCCGCCAACAAGGCCGCCGACTTCGCGATCGAGTACGACCAGGAAGGCATGTTCGGCCGCAGCGACCACGCCAACTTCGCGCAGAAGGGCGTGCCGGTGGCGTTCTTCTTCACCGGCCTGCACCGCGACTACCACCAGCCGACCGACACGCCGGACAAAATCCACTACGAGAAGCTGCTGCGCATCGCGATGTGGGTCTACGACATCGGCTTCGAACTGGCGAGCCAGGCCGGCCGGCCGGAGATCGACCCCGAACTGTGGGGCAAGTTCCGTGGCGGCGGCCGCAATCGCGCGCCGGAGGCGCCGGCCGCGCCGCTCAAGCAGGGCGCGGGCAAGTGAGCCCGCGCGGGTGAGCCGCGTCAGGGCTCGCGGCGCTCGGGCCGCAACGCCAGCGGTGGGCCCAAGATCTCGCTGAGCACGAACACGCGCTTGAGGTCGTCCAGCGCGTAGCGCGCGCCGCGGACCGCGCGCGCTACCGGTGCGTGCACACGGCCGCCGAGTTCGCCGAGCGCGTGGCCGCCGACCTTGCCGGAGCCGACGCGGGCACGCTTGCCGATCGACTCGCCGACGTGCGGATCGACGTGGATGGCGAGCCGCCGGCGGTTGGTCGATGACTGCATCGGCGCGGGCGGTTTCTCCGGCTCGGCGACGTTACGGCGCAGACGTGGCGCCTCGGCGCGGACGAGCGGGCGCGCCGCCGGCTTGGGCGCCGGCCGTGGCGCCTCGATCCGCTCGCTGCTGTCGCCAGCCACCGGTTCGAGGCCGAGGATGCGGCGCATCTCGCGCGCCACCGCGTCGGCCTCGCGCTTGGCCATCGGTCGACCGCCGGCGGTCGGCGACGACCGCGGCTCGGCGACGGGCGTCGGCTGCGGCGATGGCAACGACGCCTGCCGCTGCGCGGCGCGTTCGCGCGCCTTCCTGGCAGCCTTGGCGACGTTGCCGATCATGCCGAGGAGCCAGACGACGGCCACCAGCAGCAGGACCGGGTTGCGCGCGAAGAACTCGATCAGCCTGCCCACGACTCACTCCTGGCCCGGCATCTTCTTGCGCTGGCTCTCGGCCGACTGGTGCGACTCCTCGCCCAGCGCGATCTGCGTGCGCATCCGCGTGTCGGCCTCGAGGTTCTTGATGCGCTGGTAGTCGAGGATGCCCAGGTGCCCGCTGCGGAACGCCGCTGCCATCGCCTGCGGCACCTCGGCCTCGGCGAGCACCAGCTTGGCGCGGTTGGCGGCGATCTCGGCGACGTTCTCCTGTTCGGCCGCGACGGCCATGGCGCGGCGGCTCTCAGCGGCGGCCTGCGCGACGCGCTTGTCGGCCTCGGCCTGATCAGCCTGCAGGCGCGCGCCGATGTTGTCGCCGATATCAACGTCGGCGATGTCGATCGACAGGATCTCGAACGCCGTGCCGGCATCGAGGCCCTTGCTCAGCACACCCTTGCTGATGCGGTCGGGGTTCTCCAGCACGTCCTTGTGCGAGTTCGACGAACCGATCGTCGACACGATGCCCTCGCCGACGCGCGCGATGATCGTCTCCTCGGTGGCGCCGCCGACGAGGCGCTTGATGTTGGTGCGCACGGTCACGCGGGCCTTGGCCAGCACTTGGATGCCGTCCTTGGCCATCGCCGCGATCTTGCCGTCGGCCGGGCAGTCGATGACCTTCGGGTTGACGCAGGTCTGCACGGCGTCGAGCACGTCACGGCCGGCGAGGTCGATCGCCGCGGCCTGGCGGAAGTCGAGGCCGAGGTTGGCGCGGTCGGCGGCGATCAATGCCTGCACGACGTTGAGCACGCGGCCGCCGGCGAGATAGTGCGCCTCCAGCTCGCGCACGTTGAGCGGCAGACCGGCCTGCGTCGCCGAGATCGCCGCGCGCACGATCACCGTCGGGTTGACCTTGCGCAGCGACATGCCGACGAGCTGAAACAGCCCGATCGGGGTGCCCGACATGTACGCCTGGATCCAAAGGTTGAGGAACTTGAGCAGTACGAGCAGCAGAACGACGAGCAGCAGGATGAGGATGGCGAGCGGCCACCCCCAGCTCGGGGCGAACGGCGGCGGAACGGCGGCGAGGGTCATAGTCATGGCGGTGTGGGTAGGGAGGGCTAGGTCAGGTGGCGTGAGGTTGCGAAGACGCACGGCAAGCGACGACGACCCGGTGGTCGGTGACGTCGAGAACGACGACGGGGCAGTCGACGTCGAGCATCTCGCCGCGGGTGACGACGTCGACGCGCGCGCCGTCGATGCGGGCGAAGCCGGCGGGCCGCAGCGGCGAAGTGGTCACCCCATGCTTGCCGACGAGCGCGCGCAGCGCCGGGTCCCCGACCGAGCCGGTCGCCTGCGGGCCACTGAGAATCATCGCCTTGCCAATGCGCGTGTTCGGCAACAGCCTGAAGGCCAGCGTCAGCACGATCGGCGCCGCCACCGCCTCGACGGCGAGGATCATCACGCCAAAGGCGACCGACTGCTGGAAGGCGACGAAGATCGCCGACAGCAGCGCGATCGCAGCCGCCGTGGCGATGACGCCGAATGAGACGAATACAACCTCGGCGACGAGCAGCAGCAGGCCGACGACGCAGAGCAGCACGACGAGGCCGACGCTGCCGCGCTCGCCGGCGCGGTCTGCCGCCGGCTCGGCGGCGACGACGACGCGGGCGCCCTGCACGTACAGCACGCGCACCGGCGTGCCGGGTTCGACGAAGGCGCCCTCGGTGACGACGTCGATGCGTTCACCGTCGATCTCCATCGCGCCGGTCGGCCGCAGCACGGTGATCGCCGTGCCGATGCGGCCGACGTAGACCATCAGGCCCTTGTCGGCGAGGCCCAGCCCGCTGCCGGCGAGTGACAGCCCGCTGCCGGCGGCGCCGACAGGCGCGGGCGGCGGCAGGAACACGCGATTGAACCACGGCACCCTCGGCAGCACGCGCCAGATCACCGCGCCGAGCACCAGCACGGCGACGAACAGCAGCGTCAGGTTGCCGAGGTTGGCCAGGAAGATGGCCTCCTCGGCGGCGTTGCCAGGTAGCACGAATGACTGGCGGCTCAGCACCAGCGACAGCACGAGGCACAGGAAACCGATCGCGCCGAAGATCACCGAGCCCGGCAGCAGGAAGATCTCGACGCCGATCGCGGCGATGCCGAGGAAGAACACGACGATTTCCTCGACCTCGGCGAGACCGACGAGGTAGCCGTGGAACATCGCCAGCAGCAGGAAGCCGACGCCGAACAGCCCGGCGACGCCGATGCCCGGCGTCTTCACCTCGACGATCAGCAAGAGAAAGCCGGCGACCAGCAAGAACGGCTGCAGCAACTCGAGCCAGCCGACCATGTCCTCGGCCCATGAGCCCTGCACCTCGCCCATCGCCGTGCGGTCGAAGGCCAGCACGTCGGCGAGCTGGTCGAACGACTGCAGCGTGCCGCCGGAAAGGCCTAAGTCCTCCGCCTCCTGCGCGCTCAGCACCAGCGGCCGCGTCAGCGCGCGCTCGCCCAGCAATTTGCCGCCGGCCGCCTGCAGCGGCGCGATCTCGCCGCGTTCGAGCACTTGCTGGCGCTCGACGCCGCCCTGACGCACGGTGGCGGCGACGAGCTGCAGGCGTGGGTCCGCCATCGCCAGCGCCAGCTTCTCGGCGTCAGCGCGAAACTTCGGGTCACGGGCGGCGAGCCGGCCCTGCATCGCTGCGCGCGCAGCGTCGAGGCGGGCGTCGGTCGCCGCATCGGGCGCGCCACTGAGCAGTTCGCCGAGGTCCTGTTCGGGCTTCTCGACCTCGCCCCAGTCGGTGCGCGTCAGGCAGTAGATGCGATCACAGCACAGCGCCAGCGCGGCGGCGCCATGCACGACGCGGCCCGACAACACCGCGACGGTCGGCACCGTCGTGCGCTGCACATGGTCGAGCAGGCTCTGCACGTCGCTCGCGTCCTCGCCCTGGCTGCCGGCATCCTCCAGCCGCAAGATCACGAACGAACAACTGGCGGCGTCGGCCTGGCGCAGCGTGCGGTGCAAGCGCGCCACTTCGGTGGTGCCGAGCTTGCCGCGCAGCGTCGCGACCAGCACGCGCGGCGCGCTGACCGGTTCCTGGGGGACTACGCTGGCCGCCGCGAGCGGGCCGCCCATGCCAGCTACCGTCGCCAGCAGGGCACGTACGAACCACGACCGGAAGGAACGCAGCGACATCGTCACGGGCACAGGTGTAGCAAAGTGGCCGAGCGATGGCACGATTCGTCGCCGCATCGACAACGCCTACGCTGGGGACCAACCGGCCGATGGCGCCGGCATGCCGCCCCCCCCCTGCGCCACCCGCGCCGCGCGCAAGCCCTCGTCGCCGCCGCGGCAAGGGTGTGCGAACGGACAACTTCAGCGCGCCGCCGCGAGGCCGTCGAGGGCCAGCAGCGCCATCGCCGTGCCGTAGCAGCGGCCGAGTTCATGGCTGTCGACGAAGACGCCGTCGAATTCAGGCAACTCGAGCACGAGTTGCCGCATCCGCCGCTGCAGTTCGAGCCGCGCCGCCGCGTCGTCGAGCCGCGCCGTCGCCTCGACGCGCGCCAGCACGTCGAACCAGAAGAAGAAGCCACCGTAGCCGTGGCGGTCGGCGTGGTCATCGTACTTGCGCACCGCGGCCAGCAGGCCGTGGTGGCGCTGGCCGGCCTCGACCGCGGCGCGCAGCTTGGCCTGATCGCTGGCGCCGAACAGGTACAGCCCGAGTTCGCACAGCGGCATGCGTCCGGCCGCCGACTCGATCGAGGCCCGCGGCTTGCCCTTCGCCGTGTGCTGGTACGTGAAGGCGCCGGCGTCGGTGCGGTTCATCGCCAGCGCGCGCAGGCCCCTGTCGACGTTGTCCTGCGGCACCTCGATGCCCGCCTGCTTGGCGAAGTGCAGCGCCTGCAGCGCCGTCGCGATCGCGAACGGATTGCCGTACTCGTGGAACCACACGCCGGTCTCCGGCTGCAGCGCCACCAGCGCGGCGACGCCGCGCTGCAGCGCCGGTCGCACCGCCTCGGCGTCGGTAGAGCGCGCGCGCGTCCAGGCGGCGAGGAAGCGCAGCGCGTAGGCGCGCGCCCAGACGATCTCGTCGCGGTCAGAGACCGCCGCCATGCGGTCGGCCTCGACGTTGGCGCGCAGGCGCTGCAGCGTCGCCTCGGCGCGCGCCGCCAGCGCTGCCGGCAACGAGAACGGCGCGTCCTTGCGCGTCGCCAGCAGCAACGCCTCGCCGGCGAGGCAGGTGACGGCGGCGTGCACGTTGGGCAGTCCGTCCGTGCCGCCGAAGTCGTAGATGCTGTCGCGCAGCACGCCGTCGTCGCCGTCCATGGCGACGAGGAAGGCGACGCCGCGGCGCCATAGCTCCGCCTCGTCGTAGACGCCGGACAGCCGCGTGCCGTCGACCGGATCGGCGGCGAGCGCGGCGGCCGGCAACGGCAGGTAGTCCTCGAAGCCGCGGCCGAACGGCCCGTGGCCCTCCACCTCGAGCGCCGCCTTATACGCCAACGGCTGGTCGGGCAGTTCCTGGCCGAGCGCCGTCCACCGCTGCAGCGCCGCGCCGCGCTGGCCGCTGCGCAGCAGCGCCGCGCCGATCAACCAGTGCGCCTCGGCGGCGACCGCGGGCGGCGGCTCGGCGGCGAGCACGGCCTCGGCGCGCGACTGCGCGGCGGGACGGTCGCCGTCGCGGTAGGCCGCCCACGCTTCGCGCAGCGCCGGATGGCACGGGAAGCCGTCGGCCGGCGCCTTCGCCAAGCGGCGCAGCGGCGCTTCGAACCACTCCGGATGGAGCGTCGTCAACTGATCGACGCGCAGCAGCGTGTTGCCGTCGCCGTCGAGCACGAGGTAGCCGGGTTCGAGGAACTGGTTGTGCACGAGGCCGCGCTGCTTGGCGGCATCGCCCTTCGCGGGTTCGGCGACGGGCACGAAGTGCATCGCCAGCAGGTCGATCGTGCTCGGCCACGAGAACGGCCCGCCGCGCAGGTAGCGGTCGATCTCCGGCTTGCGATCCATCGGCGACGGCTGCACTGCGGGCACGTACCAGAACACCGGCTTACCGGACTGCTTGGCCTCGGCGAGCGCGGCGGCGAGGTCCTGGCGCCACGGCACCGCGCTGCCGGCGCGGGCGGCGAGGTCGCCTGGGGCGATGCGGACCTTGCGCGTCGAGTTCTGCGCCGGCAACGCGGCGACGAGACCGACGGCGAACAGCGAGAGCAACGTCGCGGCGGCGTGCATGGCGCGAGTATGCGCAGCGGACCGGCGGCGAGCCATCGCGGCGGCGCTGGCAGCGCGCCAGCGCGCGTTCCCCCGTCGCGCGCCCGGCCCACGCCGCGTAGCCTGCCAGCCATGCTGCTCCGCCCCGTCCTGCTCCTCCTCGCCGCCGTCACCTGCCTGCCCGACGAGGGCCAATGGCTGCCGACCCAGGTCCGCGAGATGGACTGGGCCGCGCTGCACAAGCGCGGCATGGTCCTGACCAAGGACCAGTTCTGGCACCCAGAGAACGGCGGCACGCTGTCGGCGACCGTGCAGATCAACGGCTGCACCGCCTCGTTCGTCAGCAAGGACGGCTTGCTGGTGACCAACCACCACTGCGGCTTCGGCGCGGTCAGCGAACTCAGCACGCCGCAGGACAACCTGCTGCGCGACGGCTTCGCGGCGAAGGACCGCGGCAGCGAGCGGCCGGCGCCTGGCATGGTCGCCGCGGTGCTCAAGCGCATCGAGGACGTCACCGCGGTGGTGCACGTCGAGCAGCAGAAGGCGACGAGCGACCTCGAGCGCTTCGAGCGCACGCAGCGCGTGCTGGCGAAGCTCGTCGCCGACGGCGAGAAGCGCGAGACCAACACCAAGTGCTCGGTGGCCTCGTTCCTCGAAGGCAAAGAGTATCACCTCTACTACCGCACGCAGATCCGCGACGTCCGGCTGGTCTACGCGCCGCCGCGCGCGATCGGCGAGTTCGGCGGCGAGGTCGACAACTGGGAGTGGCCGCGCCACACCGGCGACTTCATGTTCTTCCGCGCCTATGTGGCGCCGGACGGCACGGTGCGCGACCACGATGCGGCCAACGTCCCCTACCAGCCGCAACACATCCTGCCGGTCTCGACCGAGGGCGTGCGGCAGGGCGACCTCGCGATCATCATGGGCTATCCGGGCCGCACGCAGCGCTACAAGACCAGCCGCGGCGTGATGACGCAGCAGGGCTACGTCTACCCGCGCCGGCTCGACGTGCTGACCCGCGCGATCGCCGCGCTGGAGGCCGCCGGCCGCACCGACGAGAAGCTCGAGCTCGAGGTCGCCGACCGCGTCAAGTCGCTCGCCAACGTGCAGAAGAACGCCTCGGGCATGATCTTCGGCCTGCGCAACAACGGCACCGCCGCGCGCAAACTGCGCGAGGAGGAGGAGTTCGCCGCCTTCGTGAAGACCGCCGGCAAAGCCGAATGGAACACCGTGCTCGCCGACATGCTGGCGATCGACGAGGCCGAGGCCGCGGCCATCGAGAAGGAGACGACGATCGCGTTCCTCAACCTGCTGGGCGAGGACGTGCCGCTGCTCGGCGTGCTGATCGAGGCGTGCGGCGCGGCGGCGACCAGCCCGACCGGCAAGGTTCCCGGTCGCCTGCTGCAAGCGCTCGGCAGCGAGCAACTGACGCAGCACTGGGACACGATCCAGCAGCCGCTGCTGTGCATCCTCGCCGGCGAGGTTGGCGGACTGTCGCCAGCGCAGCGCCTCGCCGGCACGGACTTCCTCGCCGACGGGGACAAGGCGGTCGACGCGCTGATCACCCGCACGACGCTGCGCGATGCTGCCGCGCGCAAGGAACTGTTCGCCGGCGGCAAGGACGCGATCGCCGCCAGCGACGACCCGCTGGTGCGCCTCGCGCGCGCATTCGCCGACGAGCGCATGGCGACGGTGCAGCGCCAGCGCGAGCGCTTCGGCAAGATGCTCGACGTCGGTCGCCGCTGGATCCTGGCGCAGGAGTCGTTCCGGGGCAGGTCGTTCTACCCCGACGCCAACAGCACGCTGCGGGTGTCGATCGCAGAGGTCGCCGGCTACTCGCCGCGTGAAGCGGTCACCTACGCGCCGCACACGACGGTCGCCGGACTGCTGCAGAAGGAAAACGGCAAGGAGCCGTTCGCCAACCCGAAGGCGCTGCTCACGGCGGCGGCGACGCGCCAGCAGTCGCGCTGGTTCGACAAGCGGCTGGGCGATGTGCCGGTCTGCTTCCTGACCAACGGCGACACCACCGGCGGCAACTCCGGCTCACCGGTCGTCGACGGCAAGGGCCGACTCATCGGACTCAACTTCGACCGCGTGTTCGAGAATGTCGCCGGCGACTTCGGCTGGAACAAGGACCGCTCGCGCAACGTCGTCTGCGACGTCCGCTACGTGCTCTGGGTCGTCGAGTCGGTGATGCCGAGCCCGGCGCTGCTCGGCGAGTTGCTGGCGGCGAAGTGATCGCCGCCGCGATGGCGATCGCGCCGGCCGCCCGTCAGCGGGCGCCAGCCGCGGCGGCGGCGGCGTGCGCGCTCTCGACCGCCGGGTCGTAGACGACGACGTCGCGCAGTTCGCGGTAGCGGCCGTCGAGGTCCATGCCGCAGCCGATGACGAACTCGTCGGGAATCTCGAAGCCGAGGAAGTCGACGTCGACCTGGACGACGCGGCGCGACGGTTTGCTCAGCAGCGAGGCGACGCGGCAATTGCGCGCGCCGCCGGCGAGGAAGTGCCGCTTGAGCGCGTCGATCGTGCGGCCGGTGTCGACGATGTCCTCGAGCAGCAGCACGTCGCGTCCGCGCACAACCAGGTCGGCGCCGAGCAGGATCTTGACCGCGCCGGTGCTGGCGGTGCCGGCGTACGACGACGCGCGCACCTCGTGCACTGGCAGCGGCGTCGGCAGGTGCTGCTGCAGCAGCTGGGCGAACGGCCGCGCGCCCTCGATCACCGCCACCAGTAGCGGCGGCTCGCTGCCCATCGCGTCGGCGATGGCGCGGGCGAGCTCACGGGCGCGGCGCACGATCAGGTCGTGCGGGACAAGAACACGGAAGGGCGGCGTGGCGGGGTGGGTCACGGCAGCACGAACGGGGTGGCAGTCGAAACGCCTGGGATGGCGAGGTTGAAGTCGAGCACGATGTGCGCGGCGAAGAGGGTCACACCGGCCACCGGGTTGGGTTGCGGGATGGCGACGTCGACGCTGCGGTAGCCGAGCGCTGGCACGAACGCAAAGAACCCCGACGCGCCGAGCGCGGCCTGGAACAGCGGGTCGAACGCCAGCGGGATCAGGGCGCCGCCGAACGGCGTCGCCGGCGTCGTGCCGTAGGCGAGACCGAACACGCTGAACAGGCCCGGGAACTCGAACGCCGTGCCGTGCACGGTGAACCTGCCGTTGTCGATCGAGACGCCGCAGCGCACCGGGTGGTTCGTCGCGTCGCCGGGGTTGGCGGCGCCGGGCGAACCGCGGTCGCCGGCGCCGTAGACGTTGGGCGCACCGAGCCAGTTGGCCGTGGTGTTCGCGGCCAGCAGGTCGCGGCGCTCGGCGGCGACGCCGCTGCCGCCGGGGAAGCCGGTGGTGTAGGTCAGCGAGTCGACGACGACGCCGCCCTGGTCGATCGTGACCGTGTCGGAGGTGTCGCCGAGGACCGTCGTGCCGAACGGCAGCGCCATGCCGAGCGGTTGGCCGCCGTTGCGCGACGGCGCGCCGTCGACCTGGAATACCATCGGCCGTCCAGGCACGAGCAGGAAGTTGCTCGCCAGGGTCACCGTGGCGCTGTTGTCGACGAGGCGCAGGCCGCGCAGGCCGACCGGCTTGGCGCCGACGTTGACCACTTCGACGTACTCGCCGTTGGTGTCGGGCACGATCGCCGGGTTGCGCTGGATCTCGCTGATGCGCACATCGCCGGGCTGCAACGCCGGCGTCGCCACCTCGTCGCAGTAGAAGTCGAGGAAGTCGCCGCTGGACGTCGAGGCGCGGTAGCGGCGGCCATCGGTATCGATGCGGATCGAGCCGGCGACGCCGAAACCGATCGTGCTGGCGCTGCCGATCGACGTCGACAGCAACGCGCGCGCGGCGGCCGCCTGGTTGAGGCGGTTGACGATCGTCGGGGTCGGGTGGCCGAGCGAATTGCCGGCGCCGCACGAAACGACGGCCAGCTCTGGCTGCAGATTGGCGACGAGGTTGAGGCTCGACGAGGTGTTGCTGCCGTGGTGGTTCAGCTTGTAGACGTCGACGTCGCCGCAGGCGAGCGAGGCCGGCGTCTCGACGTCGGCGGTGCTGTTGCCGCCACCAGTGAGGTCGCCGCCGAGCCACATCGAGAAACTGCCGTACTCGAGGCGCAGCGCCAGCGAGCGCGAGTTCTCCTCCTGGGCCGAGGCCGTCGGATCGACGAAGCCGCCGCCGAGGATGTTGCCGTTCAGCGCGATGACGCGGATCTGCGCCCCGCCGCCGAGCGGATAGACCGCGCCGAGCACCGCGAACTGGCGGCGGCTGCCGGCGGCGGCGAGGTACTGCGTGACGTTCTGCGTCGTCGGCCGGTTGACGTCGCCGCGGTCGATAGCGGCGACGAACGGCAGGGCGTTCAGCACCTCGTCGAGGCCGCCGCCGTGGTCCTCGTGGAAGTGCGACAGGAACGTCTTGCCGCAGGCGGTCGGCTGCAGCGCCGCGATCGCCGGCAGCATCGCCACCGTGCCCTGGCCGGTCGGGCCGGCGTCGACGACGTGCATGGTGCCATCGGGCGCCCTGATGACGATGCCATCGCCCTGGCCGACGTCGACGATCACCACCGTCAAGCCGGTCGGCGCGTCGGCCTGGCTGCCTTGCGGCAACGTCGACGCTGCGCAGAGACAGGCAACGAGCAGGCTGGCGAACATTGCCGAAGAATAGCCGCTGACGGCGATCCAACCAGGGCAGGGCCTTGGCGCCTGCCACCTTGGCGACGCGCGCCGGACGAAGCCTTGCTATGGTGCGAGTTGCATGGTCGCGATGCTGCCCCACCATTACGGCCCGTCGATCCACCTGTTCGACGACGCCTTCCTGTCGACCCTGCTGTGTCGCCTCGGCAGCCCGGACACCGGCACGGCGGAAGTCCCAGCGCTGGTCGCAGCTGCCTACCAGCAAATGGTGCGCGAGATCCTGGCCCGCGAGTTCCCGCGCCAGCACCGCCGCGCGTCGACGCGCATGACCGCGCACGAGCCGCGCGCCGTCGTCGTTGGCGACTTCCTGTGCCGCGAGACCAAACTGGTCATCTGCGCGGTGATCCGCGCCGGCATCCTGCCCGCGCAGGCCTGCTACGAAGCGGCGATCCAGGTGCTGCCGCCGGAGAACGTCCGCCTCGACTTCCTCAACATGTCGCGCGTCACCGACGCGCAGCACCACGTCACTGGCGTGCGCCTCGACGGCAGCAAGATCGGCGGCTCGGTCGACGACGCCGTCGTGCTGATCCCCGACCCGATGGGCGCGACCGGCGGCACCGTCTGCCGCGCCGTCGAGGTCTACGAGGGCCTCGGCCGCAGCGCCCCGCGCCGCGTGGTCGCCGCCCACCTGATGGCGACGCCGGAGGCCTGCCGGCGGCTGGCGTCGACGCGGCCGCAGGTGCAGGTCTACGCCGGCCGCCTCGACCGCGGCCTGTCGACGCCGCGCGCGCTCGCCGCAGCGCCGGGCGCCTTACCCGACGAGGAACGCGGCCTCAACGACGTGCAGTACATCGTCCCGGGCGCTGGCGGCATGGGCGAGCTGCTGACCAACAGCTGGGTGTGAGCCGGCCGGGCCCGGCCAGCCCGCCCCCGGTCCGCCCCCGCCATGCGCTCCCCCCGCCCGTTCCGCCCGGCCGCCGCCGCCGACGGCGACACCGAGCCGCCGGTGTGCGCCGACTTCGGCTGTTCGTCGTGCCTCGTGGCCCAGACCGTCGGCGATCCGGGCTGTGGTGAGCGCTCCCGGCGACGCCGCGCTTGCCACCGCCGGCCGCCGACCGCTATCCCTAGCGTGCCCCATGACCACCATCGTCCACGTGCAAGGCCGTGAAGTCCTCGACTCGCGCGGCAACCCCACCGTCGAAGTCGAAGTCGAACTCGAGTCCGGCGCGCGCGGCCGCGCGATCGTGCCCTCGGGCGCGTCGACCGGCGCCCACGAGGCGGTGGAACTGCGCGACGGCGACAAGAAGCGCTACCTCGGCAAGGGCGTGACCAAGGCGGTCGCGCACGTCGACCACCAGATCGCCGACGCGCTGCTCGGCCACCCGGCCGAGGACCAGTTCCTGATCGACACGCTGCTGCGCGAGGTCGATGGCACCAAGAACAAGGGCAAGCTCGGCGCCAACGCGATCCTCGGCGCCAGCCTCGCCACCGCCAAGGCCGTCGCCAACGAGATGGGCATGCCGCTGTGGCGCTACGTCGGCGGCAGCAAGGCCCGCCGCCTGCCGGTGCCGATGATGAACATCCTCAACGGCGGCGCGCACGCCGACAACAACGTGGACTTCCAGGAGTTCATGGTGATGCCGGTCGGCGCCAAGTCGTTCCGCGAGGGCCTGCGCATGGGCGTCGAGATCTTCCACGCGCTCAAGGCCGAGCTGAAGGCGAAGAAGCTGATGACGGCGGTCGGCGATGAGGGCGGCTTCGCGCCCAACCTCGTCAGCAACGCCGCGGCGTTCGAGATCATCCTGCAGGCGATCAAGAAGGCCGGCTACAAGGCCGGCAGCGACGTCATGCTGGCGCTCGACGCCGCCGTCACCGAGCTGTTCGACAAGGGCAAGTACACGCTCGCGGGCGAGGGCAAGACGCTCGACAGCAAGGGCATGGTCGACCTGCTGGAGTCGTGGTGCCGCGAGTTCCCGATCTACTCGATCGAGGACGGCATGGCCGAGGACGACTGGAAGGGTTGGCAGCTGCTGACCGAGCGCATCGGCGGCAAGGTGCAGCTGGTCGGCGACGACCTGTTCGTCACCAACACGGAGCGCCTGCAGCGCGGCATCCAGGAGAAGGCGGCCAACGCCATCCTGATCAAGGTCAACCAGATCGGCACGCTGACCGAGACGCTCGAGGCGATCGACCTCGCCCACCGCGCCGGCATGCGCGCGGTCATGTCGCACCGCTCCGGCGAGAGCGAGGACAGCACCATCGCCGACCTCGCGGTCGCCTGCGCCACCGGCCAGATCAAGACCGGCGCCCCCTGCCGCAGCGACCGCGTCGCCAAGTACAACCAGTTGCTGCGCATCGAGGAGCAACTCGGCGACGCCGCGCAGTACGGGATCTGAGCGGGACGGGAGCCGCGCCGGGCCCGACCAGCGCCCCGCCGACGGGATCCCTGGGCCACCCTTCGACTTCCCGGCGGGCAACCGCCGGCGGCGACGCCGAAGCGACCGGTCGGTCCTGGCCCCGCCGCCGCAACCCGGTAGCATCCCAGATCTTCCGCGTCATGAGCCGCAACCTCGAGGCCCCGTCGTCGTTCCCGCACTGGGTCGCGCTCGGCAGCCTCGCCCTCGTGCTCTGGCTGTTCTTCCGGCACACGGTGCCAGCGCTGCACGAGAAGCAGGAACTGCAGGACTACAAGGCGACGCTGAGCAAGCTGCGCGTCGACTACGACACGGCGATCCGCGACGCGCGACTGGGCGTCGGTCCGAACGCCCACTTCGACCTGCAGGCGCTGCTCGTGGCCATCGACCAGCGCGGCTTCACGCCCTTCGAACTGTGCGCGACCTACCCGGAGCGCGCCGACCAGGTCCTGCCGCCAGAACCCGGCGAAGACGCGCCGCCTGTCGAGGGCGGGCGCTGAAGTCTTTCCGGCGCATCCCCGTCTGAGTCCGCACGAACTACCACCCGGCCCGCGCGCCAAACCGTACGACACGCACCCGCCATGAGCATCGAAGGCAACAAGAAGGATCTCGAACACGTCGACAAGTTGCGCAAGGCCTATGCGGCCATGAAAGACGAGATCCGCAAGGTGATCGTCGGTCAGGACCAAGTCGTCGACGAGCTGTTCATGGCGCTGTTCTGCCGCGGCCACTGCCTGCTGATCGGCGTGCCCGGCCTCGCCAAGACGCTGCTGATCTCGACGCTCGCGCGCGTGCTGTCGCTGGGCTTCAACCGCATCCAGTTCACGCCGGACCTGATGCCGAGCGACATCACCGGCACCGAGATCATCCAAGAGGACAAGGCCACCGGCCGGCGCGAGTTCAAGTTCCTCCCAGGCCCGATCTTCAGCAACGTCATCCTCGCCGACGAGATCAACCGCACGCCGCCGAAGACGCAGGCCGCGCTGCTCGAGGCGATGCAGGAGTACCAGGTCACCGTCGCCGGCTACCGCCACGAGCTGAAGCGGCCGTTCTTCGTGCTCGCGACGCAGAACCCGATCGAGCAGGAGGGCACGTACCCGTTGCCGGAAGCCCAACTCGACCGCTTCATGTTCATGGTCAAGGTCGACTACCCGTCCGCCGCCGACGAGCGCGAGATCGTGCGCCGCACGACCGAGGACCGGAAGTCCGACATCGTGCCGGTGCTCGGCGCCGAGGACATCTTCGCGCTGCAGGACATCGTCCGCCGCGTGCCGATCGCCGACGCGGTGCTCGACTTCGCGCTGCGCCTCACGCGCCAGACCCGCATCACCACCGACGAGGCGCCGGCGTGGGCGCGCGAGTGGCTGCAGTGGGGCGCTGGCCCGCGCGCCAGCCAGAACCTCGTGCTCGCCGCCAAGGCGCACGCCTTGCTCAACGGTCGCTTCTACGTCGCCGCCGAGGACGTGCAGGCGGTGGCCAAGCCGGTCCTGCGCCACCGCCTGATCACCAGCTTCGCCGCCGAGGCCGAAGGCGTGACCACCGACAAGGTCGTCGAGCGCCTGCTCGCCGAGACGCCGGCCAACGCCAGCGAGGCGCTCGCCGACGGCAAGCTGCCGAAGGTCCTCGCCAAGGGCTGACCCGACCGCCAGGCGCTGCCCGACGCCGCGTCGCCGGCCGCCGCCACCGACCCGCCGCCATGTCCGAGACACCCACCGACTACCTCGACCCGCGCGTCCTCAACAAGGTCGGCCGGCTTGAGCTGCGCGCCCGCCTCGTCGTCGAGGGCTTCGTCGCGGGCATGCACAAGTCGCCCTATCGCGGCTTCTCGGTCGAGTTCGCCCAGCACCGCGAATACGTGACCGGCGACGACCTGCGCCACCTCGACTGGAAGATCCTCGGCAAGTCGGACCGCCTCTTCATCAAGCAGTACGAGGAAGAGACCAACCTCCGGGCGCACCTATTCCTCGACCAGAGCGAGTCGATGAACTACGGCCACGACGGCGGCATGGCGAAGTTCGACTACGCCGCGACCGCCTGCGCCTCGCTCGCCTACATGATCCAGCAGCAGGCCGACGCTGTCGGCCTGACGCTGTTCGACGAGGACGTTTGCCGGCAGTTGCCACCGTCGAACACGCGCGCCGGCCTCGGCCACCTGTTCGGCGCGCTCGAGCAGGCCAAGGCACGCAACAAGAAGACCAGGGTCGGAACGGTGCTGCACCAGTTGGCGGCGCAGCTGCGCCAGCGCGGCATGGTGATGATCTTCAGCGACCTGTTCGACGAGCCGGCGACAGTCGTCGAGGGCCTCCGCGAACTGGCGAGCCGGGGCCACGACGTCATCGTCTTCCACGTGCTCGACCGCGACGAGGTCGAGTTCCCGTTCGAGCGCATGACGCTGTTCGAGGGGCTCGAGCAGATGCCAGAGCTGCTGTGCGATCCGAAGTCGCTGCGCGACGCGTACCTCGCCGAGATCGAGGGCTTCGCCGAAGCGCTCCGCAAGGGCTGCCTGCAGCATCGCATCGACTACGTGCGCATCGTCGACAGCACGCCGCTCGACATCCTGCTGACCTCCTACCTGAGCGCCCGCGCCGCGCGCAGCAAGCGCCGCAAATAGCGAGGGCTCGCCTTGACCTTCCTCAATCCGGCCCTGGCGTTCGGCGTGCTGCTGTTCGCGGTGCCGCTGGTCATCCACCTGCTCAACCGGCAGCGCCACAAGCGGCGACCGTGGGCGGCGATGGAATTCCTGCTCAAGGCCTACCAGAAGCAGCGCAACCGGCTGCGCAACGAGAACCTGCTGCTCCTGCTGCTGCGATGCCTGGTGCCGATCGCGCTGGCGCTGGCGGTGGCGCGGCCGGTCTGGCAGGACGTCGCCGGCCTGCTCGGCGGCGGCGGCGGCGTGCACCACGTGCTCGTCGTCGACGGCAGCTACAGCATGGGCGCTCGCGGCGCCGGCGCCACGAGTCCATTCGAACGCGCCCGCAGCCTCGCCGGTCGCCTGCTCGACGACCTCGAAGGCGACACCGACGCCAAAGTCTCGCTGGTGTTCGCCGGCGTGCGGCCGCGCTTCCTCGTCCGCGGCGACCTCGACCTCGCCGCCGCGCGCGCGCAGTGGCTGCAGATGCTGAAGCCGGAGGACGCCGCCGGCGACCTCAGCGAGGCGCTGCAGCAGGCGGCGGCGTGGGTCGAAGAGACAAAGGACCCCGAGACGCGCGTGTACGTGTTCACCGACCTGCAGGCGCGCAGCCTCGGCAAGGCGCTCGCCGCGCCAGACGAGAAACCGGCGGCCGAGCTGGCGGACACGGCCCGCGACGTCGTCGAGGCGCTGCGCAAGCTCCCGGGCACGAAGCTGCACTGGATCGACGTCGGGCCGTTCGCCGACGGCCGCCAAGGCGGCGCGCTCGACAACGTGCAGCTCGTCGAGTTGCGCATAACGCAGCCGGCGGCGGTGCTGCGCACGCCGGTCGAGTTCACCGCATCGCTGCGCAACCGCGGCGCCACGACCGCCAACTGCGAGTTGACGCTCGACGTCGACGGCGGCGAGCCGATGCGCAAGGTCGTCAACGTGCCGGCCGGCGGCGAAGCCGAGGCCGACTTCCAGGTGGTGTTCCGCGAGGCCGGCCGCCGGCGCGTGCGCGCGAGCCTCGCCAGCGACACGCTGGCCGCCGACGACGAGCGCTTCCTGACCGTCGACGTGCGCGACCGCATCCGCATCCTGCTCGTCGACGGCGAGGCCGGCGGCGACCCACTGCTCGCCCATCGTTTCGTCTGGCAGATGCTCGACCCCGACGCCGCGTCGCTGCCGACGTTCGCCGTCGAGTCGGTCGACCTGCTGGCGCTGCTCGGTGGCCAGGCCGTGCCCAAGAACCACGACCTGATCGTGCTCGCCGACGTCGAACGGCTCAACGAGCGCGCCGCGCAGGGTCTGATCGAGGCGCTGCAGGCCGGCCGCGGCGTCTGCGTGACCTTCGGCGAGCGCGCCGATCCGACCAGTTGGAACCTGCTGTTCCACGCTGGCGGCGACGGCCCGATGCCGTTCCGCCTCGGCCCGAAGATCGGCGGCGCCGCCGGCAGCGCGCCGGCGCGCACCGCGACGTTGCTGGCGCCGGAGCACCCGGCCTTCCGCGAGTTCCCCGAGGACCTCTACCGCGAGGTGCTGCAGAGCGTGCCGTTCTGGCGCTGGAGCACGGTTGCGTCCGGCTCGCTGCATCCCGACGCCAAGGTGCTCGCGCAGCTGACCGACGCCGACCGCACGCCGCTGCTGGTGACGCGGCCGTTCGGCGAGGGCCGCGCCGTGTTCCTGACCTCGACGATCGCGTCGGAGTTCCAGCCGGCGCGCTGGAACCAGCTCAACGACGGCATGGTCGCGCTGCCGCTGCTGTTCGGCCTCGCGCAGTGGCTGGCCCTGCCGGCCACCGACCCGTTCCTCGCCGACGTCGGCGCCGAACTGTCATGCACGCTGCCGCGCCGCCCCGAAGCCGTCGAGGTCCAGCGGCCCGAGCGCGACGGCCGACCGAAGGCGCTGCTCGCCGACGATGCCGCGGCCCTGCCGGGCAAGCGCTACCGCCTCGGCCCGCTCGCCGACGCCGTGTACGCCGGCTTCTACGTGTTCGACTACACGATCGAACGCGAGTCCGGCAAGGAAGCGGCGTCGACGCCGTTCGCGGTCAACGTCGAGGCTGACGAGGGCGACCTGCGCTACGTCGGCCACGACGAAGCGCGCGGCGCGCTCGGCCTCGAGAACGTGCTGACCGGGCTGCCGGTGGCGCAGATCAAGGGCGACGAGCCGGGCCGCAGCGACCTCGGCCCGAGCCTGCTGCTGGCGACGCTGCTGTTCGTGCTGTCCGAAGCCGCGCTGGCGCGTTGGGTGTCCGGGAGGCGCAACTGACCATGGCCGGCGCCCTGTCCGTCCTGCCACAGGATCCCGCCGCCGACGGCGGCTACGTCGAGGAGACGTTCCGCTTCCTCGCCGCGCCGCCGCTCTGGGTCGTCGCGCTGATCCTGGTGCCGGGCACGCTGGCGTTCGCGTGGTGGTCGTACGGCGGCCTGTCGCGCCTCGAGCCGCGCACGCGCGCCGTGCTGGCGGCGCTGCGGTGGCTCGCGATCGCGGCTTGCGTCGTGCTGCTGTGCGAGCCGGCGTTCGAGATCACGACCTACCGGCGCACGCAGAACCAGGTGCACGTGCTTGTCGACGACAGCGCCAGCATGCAGCGCAAGGACCGCTACCCGGACGCGCCGCAGATGGCGGCGTTGCAGGCCATGCTGCCGACGACTGACATCGCGGCGACCACGCGCATCGACCTCGTGCGGCAGGCGCTCGGCCGACCCGATGGCCTGCTGACGCAACTCGCCAAGACGCACGATGTGCGCCTGTTCCGCATGGCGCGCAAGCCGGCGCCGATCCGCAGCCTCGACGAGGTGACGGCGCGTGGGGCGCGCACGCAGATCGGCGACGCGCTCGACCTGCACCTCGCCGCCAACGCCTCGGCGAACGTCGACGCCCTCATCGTCGTCTCCGACGGCCGCAACAACGCCGGCATCGACCCCGTCGACGCCGCCGGCAGCTACGCGCTGCGCGGCATCCCGGTGCACACGATCGGCGTCGGCAATTCGGAGGCGCCGCGCAACGCCTGGCTCGTCGGCCCGCCGGGACCCAAGGAAGCGCTGGTGTCGGAGCAGGTCGGCTTCGACGTCGCGCTGCGCGCCGAGGGCCTGCGGGGCAAGCGCGCGCGCGTCGAGCTGCAGGGCTCGCGCGATGGCGGGCCGTACCGACCGCTGGCGACAGCGACCGCCGAGCTGCCCGCCGACGGCGACGCCGGCACAGCGCGCGTGTTCCACGCGTTCGACGCGCCTGGCGACTGGACGCTGCGTTTCCGCCTCGAGCCGCTGCCGGAGGAGAGCCAACTCGACGACAACGAGGACGTGCGGTTCCTGCGCGTCAACGACGAGAAGATCCGCGTCCTCTACGTCGACGACCGGCCGCGCTGGGAGTACCGCTACGTCAAGAACGGACTCAAGCGCGTCGACCCGAGCATCGTCATGCAGGCGGTGATGTTCGACGCCAGCCCGCGCTTCGAGCAGGAGCACAGCAAGGCGCTGCCGCCGCTGCGCGACCTACCGCGCACCGAGAAGGAGCTGTTCGCCTACCACGTCGTGGTCTTCGGCGATGTGCCGCCCGAGCGCATCGCGGCGACTGAGGAGCGTCGCCGGCAGTGGTTCGAGCTGCTGGTCAGATTCGTCGAGTTCGGCGGCGGCGTGGCGTTCCTGTTTGGTGACCAGGCGATGCCCGAGCGCTACCGCAACACGGCGGTGCAGGACCTGCTGCCCGTCGTGCTCGAGGAACGCGGCTGGCTGCAGGCCAACAAGCCGCGCCGCGACGTCGAGTTCCATCCGCTGCTCGACAACCCGACGCAACCGCACGACATCCTGCTGCTGCAGCGCGACCCGGCGTTCAACCGCCGGCTGTGGGAGGAAGGCCTGCCGGGTTTCTACGTCTACCACCCGGTGCAGCGCGCCAAGCCGGGCGCGACTGTGCTGCTCCGCCACCCCACCGACGGCAACGCCTACGGCAAGCGCCCAATCGCCGTCGCCGGCCCAGCGCCGCGCGGCAATGTGTTCTTTCTCGGCACCGACGAAACGTGGCGCTGGCGCGATCCGTACGCCGAGACCTACATGGATGCTTTCTGGCGCAACGTCGTGCGCTGGCTGGCGCAGGGCCGTTTGCAGCGGCGCAACGACCTCGTCGAACTCACCATCGACAAGGTGCAGGCCGAGGCCGGCGACAAGGTGCGCGTGCAACTGCGCGTGCTCGACGACGAACTGCAGCCGGCGAGCGTCGCCGAGCAGCCGGTGTTCCTGCGCGACCAGGCGAACAAGGCCGAGAAACGAACGCTGCGCAGCGTCCCGGGCGAGCCGGGCGTCTACCAGGCGACGTTCACGATGGCCGAGCCGGGCGCGTACTCGTTCCTGGCGTTCGCCAACGACAACCCGGCCGACGCCGTGCTCGCGCGCCAGGACGTGCTCGTGCGCATGCCCGACCGCGAGATGGCCGACTCCAGCCAGGACGCCGAGACGCTGCGCCGGATCGCCGCCCAGAGCCGCAGCGCCGATGGCGCCGGCCGCTACGTCTTCCTCGCCGACGCCGACGGCCTGGTCGCCGACTTCCAGAATCGCAAGCCAGCCGAAAGCCGCCAGGACACGCGCACGCGGCCGGCGTGGGACAGCGGCTGGTCGCTCGCCATCGTCCTCGGCCTGCTGGCCGTAGAGTGGCTCCTGCGCAAGCGCGCGCGGCTGGTGTGATCCGGCGCTTCGTCCCAAACCACCCCTTGCCCGACCCCACCGCCAACCGCCGCCGCCCGATGCCGACGAGCCACGACGCGAACCAAGGACAGCCGACGCGCGGCCGCGCGCGGCTTGGCGTCGTCGTCGCGCTCGCCCTCGCCGCGCTCGCCCTCGCGCAGCAACCGCCGCCGCGCGCCGTGGAGCCGCCGATCGAGTTCACCACCGGCCAGGACGACAACCTGTTCTCGGTCGTGCGGTTGCAGGAGCAGATCCACGCCTACGAGCAGGGCCTCGAGGAAGTCGCCGCCGGCGACGTGCGCGCCGGCGTCGAGCGCCTGCACCGCGTGCTGCAGGCCGACGCCACCGGCGTCGTGCCGGTTGCGCCCGGCCGCTTCCTCGGCCTGCGGCTCGCCGTCACGCTGGCGCTCGCCAATCTGTCGCCCGCCGCCAAGGCCGCCTACGAGGAACTTGTCGAACGCGAGGGCGGCGTCGCCGCCGACCTGACGCAGCTCGATGACGCGGCGCTGCGCCAGCTCGCCGACCGCTTCCCCGCCGCCGCGATCGGCCGGCGCGCGCGCCTGCGCCTGGGCGACCTCGCGCTCGTCGCTGGCGACGCGCGCGGCGCCTGCGGCCACTTCCGCCAGGCTTTCGACGGCGCCGCCATCGGCAGCGACGACGAACGGCGCGCCGCCGAGCGGCTTTACTGCGCCGGCGTGCTGCTCGACCCGGTCGCCGCGGCTGCGGATCGCGCCGTCGGCGCGCTGTCCGCCGCCGGCGAGGACGCCCTCGGCGCGCTACCGGCCGCCGCCACCGCGCAGCGCACCTGGCCCAGCGTCGCCGGCGCCGGATCGGGCCGCCCGGCGATGCCCGAGCCGCCGCGACACTTCGACACCCGCTGGTCGGCCGAGGTCGTGGCGCCGGGCTTCGACACGCGCGAGATCAGCCAGTTCGCCATGCAGGCGGTTGGCGACCTCGACGCGGTCTACGTCAACACCGGCCACCAGGTCGTCGCCTTCGATCCGCTGCGCAAGGAAGCGCTATGGGCCACCATCGCGCCGATGCGCGCGGCCGAGAACGAGCCGGCGTCGGTGCCGGGCTTCGGCCGCCGCCAGCGCCGTTCGAGCGACGACGGCGTCAACGAGGACAGCACGCTCGCCGCTGCGCTCGGCGACGACGTCGTGGTCGCGGCGCTGCAGGTGCCGGAGAAGTCGGTGAACGTCGACTTCCAGGGTGGTCTCCGGGTGATAAGCAAGATCCCGATGCGACGCCTGCACGCCTTCGCGCGCAGCACCGGCAATGCGCTGTGGACGCACTACGATGAGCTCGACGGCCCGCGCACCCGCCGCTTCCGCGGCCACGACGCCTGCGGCGCGCCACTGGTCGCCGACGGCGTCGTCTACGCGCCGGTGCACGACCGCGCCGGCGCGATCGCGTTCTCGATCGCGGCCTACGACCTGCGCACCGGCGAGATGCGCTGGCGGCGGCTTGTCTGCAGCGGCCAGCAGGACGTCAACATGTTCGGCAACGCGCGCGCCGAGTTCGCCGCGTCGCCGCTGGCGCTGCGCGACGGCGTGCTCTACGGCGCGTCCAACCTCGGCGTCGCGTTCGCGGTCGAGGCGGCGACCGGTCGCCTCCGCTGGCTGTCGTCGTACGAGGTCGTGCGCATGCCGCTCGTCGGCTGGCACCAGCAGCCGGAGCGGCCGGTGTTCTTCGCCAACAACGCGCCGGCGGTCACCGCAAGTGTCGTCTGCCTGACGCCGCTCGACTCGCAGTTCGTGCTCGGACTCGACGCCGAGAACGGCCGGACGCTGTGGCGCGTGCCGGCGCAGGCGACGGTCGACGGCGTCGACCACCGCGTCTTCTGGATCGCTGGCTCTTGGCCCGACGAGTTCGTGCTCGCCGGCGCAGGCGCCATCGCGGTGACGGCCCGCTCGGGCGGCAGCGCGGCGCACAGCCCGCAGCTGCGCGCCATCGTCGATCCCAGCGAACTCGACGAACGCGGCGGCAGCGCGCTGTCGCCGCGGCCAGCGCTGTGCCCAAACAGCATCTGGTTCGCGCGCACCGACGGCCTGCGTGGCTTCGACCGCCAGGGCAAGGCCGTGCCCGGCTCGCCGGTCGGTCTCGGCCGCTTCGCGTTCGGCAATCTGCTGTCGGACGGCGGCCTCGTGGTGTCGCTGCGCCAGGGTGCGATCGACTTCGCCTACGACGCCCTCGCCCTGCGCGGCCGCGTCGAGGCCGCCGCCAAGGCCAATCCCGACGACCCATCGCTGCTGCTGCGCCTCGCCAGCCTGCGCCGCGCCCTGCTGCCTGCCGACGCCGACGCCGACCAACGGGCCGCCGTGCAGCAGGCCTACCAGAATGGTCTCGACGCGGCCGTGCGCCGTGGCCTGCCGGCGGATCACCCGGTGCGCCAGGCGCTGCAGCGCGAACTGTTCGCGCAGGCGATCGCCAGCGCGCAGGCTGCCGCCAATGCCGGCGCGCCGACAGCGTTGGCCTTGACGATCGCGGCGCGCGACCTCGCGCCAGATGACGCGCAATGGGCGCTGGTCCACGCCGCCGTGCTCGATGCCGTGCGCCGCGACGGCGCCCGCTTCACCGCCGAACTCGACCGCCTGCTCGCGCGCATGCCCGACGGCGCCTTTCCCCGCCTCGCCTTCCCGCTGCCGCGCGACCGCACCTTCGACGCCGACGATGTCACGCCGGTGCGCGCTTTCGTCGCCTGGCAGAAGGCCGCGGCGCAGGCCAATCCGGCGGCCGCCATCGCCGGCTGGCAGGAGCTGCTCGAGATGCACAGCGACGCGCCGCTGGTCGGTGGCAGCGGCGCCGACGTCGCGCGCAAGGCGATCGACGACCTGCTGCGCCAGCACGGCCGCGGCTGCTACGCCGCCGTCGAAGCGCGCGCCGCCGCCGCCTCGACCGCCGCCGGCGACGACCGCGCTGCGCTCGCCGCCTGCGTCGCGCGCTTCCCCAACAGCGCCGCCGCGGCCGCCGCGCGCGTGCGCCTGCTCGACGCCGGCGTGAAGGCCGGCGACCTCGCCTTCGCCGCCGAGGTGTTAGCTGCCGCGATCGCGCAAGGCGAGCCCTCGCCGGGCCTCCTGCGCCGCGTCCAGGTCGCAGCGGCTACCCGCGGCAACCAGGCGATCGCCGCGGCGATGGCCGCACGCCTGCGCCGCCACGCCGACACGGCGAGCGACTGGCCCGACGACGGCAAGCGCCCCTACCGCGACGTCGCCCTGGCGTCGCCGCCGCTCGCTCCGACCCCAGCAGTCGCGCCGCCAGCGCAGGATCTGGCGCTGCTGCGACCGCCGCCAGGCGCCGACTTCCTGCTGCTGGCGCCGACGATCGTCGTCGACGGCTTCAATGCGTCCGCCGACGCGCTGCTCTACTGCCGCGCCGAGAACGAACTGCTAGCGATCGACGCGCGCGCCGCAATCGACCCGAAGCCGGTGCGCTTTGCGCTGTCGATCTCCTACGTCGAGCACTTGCTGCTTTGCGGCACGACGCTGGTCGTGCCCGACATGGACGCAGTCGCCGGCTTCGACTGCCGCACCGGCGCCCGGCGCTGGCAGCTCGCCAATCCGCAGCGGCGGCTGCTCGAGAGCCTCGGCGTGCAGCAGGGCGTGCTGCTGGTGACCGCAATGCCGCGCAGCGGCGAGGGCGCAGGCGAGTTGATGGGCGTCGAGCCGCTGACCGGCGCGGTGCTGTTCCGCCGAGCCGTGCCGACCGATGAACTGAAGCCCAAGGCAGTCGACGGCGGCGTGCTCTGCATGGCGATCAGCCGCGAAGGTGATGCCATCGTGCGCCGCCTCGATCCGATCAGCGGCGCGGTCACGACGACCTGGACGATTCAGGTCGCGGCGCTGAAGCATGTGCAACTCGACGGCGGCAGCTTGTCGAGTCGCTTCGACCCACAATCGCTGCTGGCGCACGGTGATCTGCTGCTGCTGCCGGTCGATCGCTCGCTCTCCGGCGATGCCGCGCGCATCGTCGCTGTCGCCGCCGACGGCCGCATCGCATGGCGGTGGCAGGGCCCGCCCGGCAGCCAGTTGCAGATGGCGGCGCTGCACGGCGACACGCTGGCGCTGCTGTCGACAACTGCGACCGGCGCAGCGCAGGCGCTCGCGCTCGATGCGGCTACCGGCGCCGTGCGCCGCACGGTTGACGCCGGCTTCGACGCGACACCGCACAACTGGGAGCGAGGTTGGATCGATGCGCCGGCGCCGGCGTTGCTGGCGATCGAGTCGTGGGCCGACGCCGACCGCACCGAACGGCAGTTGCTGGTCGTCGGCGTCGCTACGGGTGCGCCGACGTTTGCGCTGCCGCTCGGCCGCGAGGACGGCGACCTCATCGCCAGCCCGGTCCTCGGCCCAGACTTCCTCGCCTTCGCGACGCGTCCCGCCCGTGGCAACGGCGGCAGCCGGCTGTGGGCGGTCTCGCTGACCGATCGGTCCGGTATGCTCGCCAATGGCCGTCGGCAGCGACCGCTGCCGGCCATCGGCAACGTCGACGAGATGCTCCGCGTTGGCGACGCGATCGCCATCTCGGGCGCACGCGGCGTGCTGCTGCTCGGTTCCGAACGAGGTCCCCGATGAACTCGCCCCTATGCCTGCTCGTTGCCGCTGCGACCGCGCTGCTCGCCAGCGCGCTGCCGGGCCAGGAGACCCGCAACCGCGGCGCCAGCAATGAACTGCTGATCGACGAAAAGCTGCGCGCGTCGGTCGCCCGCGCGCACGACTGGCTGGCGCAGAGCCAGGCGCCCGAGGGCCACTGGGCCCAGCTGGTCGGCTACAAGCTCAACAACGGCTACGAACTGCAGGACGACCAGCCGCTGCCGCACGTCGGCGTCACCGCGCTGGCGCTGATGAGCTACCTCGCCGGCGGCCACCTGCCCGACCGCGGCAAGTACGGCAAGGTGCTCGAGCGCGGCATCGACTTCGTGCTGTCGTGCGCCCAGGACGACGGCCAGATCGCGGAGCACGGCACGCGCATGTACAGCCACGCGTTCGCCACGCTGTTCCTCGCCGAGGTCTATGGCATGATCGACCGCGAGGACGTCAAGCAGACGCTGCAGAGCTCGGTCAACCTGATCGTCAGCTCGCAGAACGCCGAAGGCGGCTGGCGCTACCGGCCATTCGCGCGCGAGTCGGACATGTCGATCACGGTGTGCCAGGTGCTGGCGCTGCGCGCCGCGCGCAACGTCGGCATCTTCGTGCCGGTGACGACGATCAAGAACGCGCAGAGCTACGTCTACCGCAGCGCCGTGCGCAGCAACGACCGCACCTACAACAGCTGGGGCGCGGCCTACGGCGACTTCGGCGGCAGCTTCCGCTACCAGAACCGCGAGCCGACGCGCGCGACCTTCCCGCTGACTGCCGCCGGCATCACCACGCTGTACGCGGCCGGCGAGTACGACAACTCGATCATCCGCGACGCGCTCGACTACCTGGACCGCGAACTCGTCCGCTTCTCGAACGACAACATCGGCCACTACTTCTTCTTCTACGGGCACTACTACGCCGTGCAGGCGTACTACGTGACCGGCGACCCGAAGTGGACCGGTTACTTCAAGAAGACCAAGGCGCTGTTGCTCGAGACGCAGGAGCGCGACGGCCGCTGGCGCTGCCACACCGGCCCCGGCGACGCCTTCGGCACCGCAGTCGCGTCGTTGGTCTTGCAGATCCCGCTGCAGTACCTGCCGATCTTCCAACGCTGACCCGCTCCCCGTGACCACCCCCGCCGTGCCGCCCGCCGTCGACGCCGCGCTCGCCGCCAGCCTGCGCGGGCTGCTCGCGACCCAGCTGCGACGCCTACGCCGCCGCTTTCTGTGGCACGGACTCGCGGTCGTGGCCGCCGCCGCCGGCGCGCTGACGCTGCTGTTCTTCGCGCTCGACAGGCTGATCGGCATGCCGCTGCCGATCCGGCTGTTCCACACCGCCGTCGTCGCCGCCGCGTGCGTTTACGGCGTCATGCGCTTCGTGCGCTACCCGCTGGCGCGGCCATTCTCCGACGACGACCTTGCCGTCTGGTTCGAACGCACCTTCCCAGCGCTCAGCCAGCGGCTGGTCTCGGCCCTACAGCTGCAGGCCGCCATGGCTGCCGACGGCCTGCGCGACCAGTCGCGCGCGATGATCGACGAATTGCTGCGCGAGACCGCCGACACGGTCCAGGCGCTGCCGCTGCGCCAACTGATCGACGCCCGTCCGACCGCGCGCGTCGGCGCCGTCGCCTTGGCCGCGCTGGCGCTGCTCGTCGCCGGCGCCTTGTCGTCGCCGACCACCGCGACGGCGTTCGTGCGGCGCCATCTCGGCGCCGACGTCGGCTACCCGCGCGCGACCACGCTGCGCATCGAACTGCCGTCCGCCAGCGCCGAACTGCAGCGCGTCGACCGTGATGACGAGACCGAATTGACGCTGCCGGCCGGCGGCGACCTGCACGTCTCCGTGCTGGCCGAGGGCCTCGTGCCGCGCGAGGTCTTCCTCGACGTGCGCCCGCTGCGCGATGACGACAGCGCCAAGGCACGCTCGGTCGCCGCCGCGCCGCGGCCCGGCGACCGCTTCCGTCACGTCTTCCGTCGCGTCAGCGGCGCCTTCGAGTTCCGCGCCCGCGGCGGCGATGACGACCGCGGCGACCGCCGCGTCATCGTGCGTACCGTGCTACCGCCGCAGGTCGCGACCATCGCCGCGGCGGTGGCGCCGCCCGCATACGCCGGCGCGGCGGCCGCTGAACAGAAGGGCGGCGCCATCGAGGCGCTGGTCGGCAGCGGGATCACGATCACCGTCACCGCAACGGCGCCGGTCGCGTCAGCGACGATGGTGTTCCTCGAGACGGGCCGCCGCCTCGAACTCGCCACCGAGCCGGCCGACGACGGCGCCGTGCACTATTGCGCGCGTTTCGCGCTCGAGGCCTCGGACCGCTACCAGATCGAGCTCGTCGGCCAGAACGGCCTGCGCAACCCGAACCCCGGCGTCTATCCGCTCGTCGCGCTGCAGGACTACGCGCCGATCGGCCGCTGGCTGTTGCCCGACGACGAAGGCCTCTTGCTGCTGCCGGGCGCGCTGTTGTGCGTGCGCGTCGAGGGCCGCGACGACTTCGGTCTCACCGCCATCGACCTGCAGATCAGCCACGCCGGCGCGCCGCCGCAACCGAAGTCGCTGTTCACGGCCACGGCCGACGGCTCACGCACGCTGGCGACCGTGCCGACGGCGCTGCTCGAGGTGAAGGACCTGCTGGCGCGCGCCCCCGCGCCGGGCACCGCGGCGCCGCCGGCCGAAGGCGGCGACGGCCTCGTGCTGATGGTCACGCTGCGCGACGGCAAGCAGCCGCAGGCCAACGCGACCGACCTGCCGCGCCGTATCGTGCAGATCGTCGACGAACCGCAGCTTGCCGCGGCGATCGCGCGATCGTTCCGCGGCCTGCGCGAGGACGTCGCGCAGGCTCTCGACATCCAGCAGGACCGCGCCGCACGCCTCGACGAACTGCTCGCCGAGGGCGCCGCCGCCGGCGACTTCGCGCAGCAGGCGCCCGGCCTCGAGGTCGGCCAAGGCCGCGTGCGCGCGAGCCTTGAGCGCGCCCACCGCGGCCTGATGCGCGCGTTCGATCTGCATCTGTGGAACCGGCTGGAGACCAGCCAGAACGCGGCCCGCGTCGTCGACCTGTACGTCGAGCGCAGCGCCGGCCTGGTTGAGGGCGTCGCGCTCGACCCGGCCTTCTACCGCGAAGTGCAGCAGCGGCGCGTCGCTGGCACGATTGGTGAGCTCGAGCGTTGCCTCGATCCGATCTTGGCGATGCTGACGCTCGCCGACGGCGCCGCCAGCGCCACCTCAGACGCTATCGCGCGCGCGCTTGCCGAGTCGCAGGTGGCGAAGGATGAAACCGATCGCCGCGCCGCGCTCGTGCGCGCCGGCCAAGGCCAGCGCCGCCTCGTCGCCGACCTGAACGAACTGCTGCTACGCCTGCAGGACTGGAACGACTACCAGGACCTCGTGCAGGACGTGCGCTCGCTGCGCGACCGCCAGCGCGACCTGCAAGACCGCATCCAAGACGTACGAGACAAGAAATGACCCCGCGCACCAACTCGCTCCGTCCCTGGCTGGCCACGCTGCTGGCAGCGTTCGCGTGCGTTCCTGCGCTGGCACAGACGGACGCCGAGGCGCTCGAACGGCTACGGCGCGACCAAGACGAGATCTTCCGCAAGGCCGAGCGGCTGCAAGGCCTGATGGAACGCCTGCAACAGCGCTACGAGCGTGAGCAGAAGCCCGAACAGGTGAAGCTGCTGCGCGAAGGGCTCGCCCACCTCGAGCGCTCCGGCATCCTGCGCGAGGTCGCCAGCATCCGCGACGACATCGCCGCCAGCGCGTACGTCGAGGCGATACGCAAACAGAAGGAGGTCGTCGACGACCTCGAGCGCCTGCTCAACATCCTGCTCGAGCGCAAGTCGATCGAGAATCCCGCCGCCGAGCGGCAAGCGATCGCCGAGCAGGCGCGCAGCGCGCGCGAACTCGAGCAGCGGCAGCGCGAGCTGCGCGAGCAGACGGAGGCCGCCGCGACGTCGCCGCCGTCGCCCGCCGAGCAGGCGCTGCTCGACGGCATGTCGAAGCTGCGTGACGCCGAGCAGCGCGAGGCCGAGGCCAACATGCGCCAGGCCGGCACGCGCCGGCCGTTCCTCGAGAACGCGCTCGAACGCGTGCGCGCGCTGCTACGCGACCAGCAACAGCTCGAACAGGGCCTCGCTGACGAGGCCGCCGGCCGCCGCGGCGAAGCCAAGGCGCGCGAGTTCGACCTCGGCGAGCTGACGGAGCGCACGCGCGCGCTGCAGGCCGAGCTGCGCGACCAGCAGCGCCAGCAAGGACTCGGCGCCGCCAGCAAGGAACTGCGCGAGCAGGCCACCGGCGCCGACCAGGCCGCTGTCGAACGCGCCCGCGACGCGCTCGAATCGCAGTTGCAACGGGCGCCGCGCCGGGGCGGCACGTCGGAGGGCAAAGCCAAGGACCCGCAGTGGGCCGAGCTCAAGGAGCAGTTGCGCGCCGCGGGCGCCGGCGCCACGCCGGCCGAGCGCGAGCAGTTGCAGCAACTCGCCGAACGCGGCGAGCAGTTGGCGCAGGCGCGCGCCGCCGAGGCGGCGACGCAAAACGGCGGCGCCGCCGGCAAGCTGCAGCAGGCCGCCGACCGCCTCGCTGAGCGCCTGCGCGCGAACGCGCCCGCTGGTCAACAGCCCGCAGACAGCCCGGCCGCCGCCGTCGAGGAAGCTGCGGCCAAGCTTGCTGCTGCCGCCGCCGCCGCGCAGGAAGGCGACGCTGGCAAGGCACAGCAGGCGGCCGAGGCGGCGCTGCAAGCCCTGGAGCGGGCGCGCGCCCGCCAACAGGCGCAGAACCCCGACGCCGACCTGAACGCAGCCCGCATGGCGGCGGAAGCGCGCGCCACCGGCCAGGAACTCGCCAATGCGCCGAGCGCCGAGCAGGCTGAGCAGGACGCCAGCGCGACGCTGCGGACTGCTGAGGAGGCGCTGCGGGGCATTGCGTCGACGCCCGACGGCGCCAATGCCGATGGCCAACAGGGCCAACAGGGCCAACAGGGCCAACAGGGCCAACAGGGCCAACAGGGTCAACAGGGCCAACAGGGCCAACAGGGTCAACAGGGCCAACAGGGTCAACAGGGCCAACAGGGCCAACAGGGCCAACAGGGCCAACAGGGTCAACAGGGCCAACAGGGCCAACAGGGATCCCCGCAACAGCGCCAGCAGGCTGCGGCGCAGTCGCGGCAAGCCCTCGAGCAGGCGCAGCGCACGCTCGAGCAGGCGCTGCAGCAAGCGAGCGGCAACTCGCAGCCGGCCATGCAGCAGGCGACCGCGCGCCAGCAGGCATTGCAGCAGCAAGCCGAGCAGGTCCGGCAGCAATTGCAGCAGCAAGCCGAGCAGGGTGCGCTCACGCCCGCACAGCGCGACAAGGCTGCCGAGCAGTTGCAACAGGCGCAGCAGCGCATGCAGCAGGCGCAACAGCGACTGCAAGCCGGCGAACAGGCCAGCGCCGCGGTCGAGCAGCAGGCCGCCGCAGAGGAGGTGCAGCAGGCGATGGACGCGCTCGACAAGAACCGTCCCGCCGCGCCCGAACAGCGCGAAAAACTGCAGGAACAGGCGCAGCGCCAGCAGCAACTGCAGGAGGACATCGTCCGCCTCGCCGAGGAATTGAAGAAGCGCCAGGCACAGGCCGCCGAGCGCAAAGCCCAGTCAGCCGCCGATGCCGCCGAGAAGGCACGCCGCGCGATGGATCAGGGCGACACCGAGGAAGCGCTCGACCGCCAGGAAGAAGCGCGCCAGAAGCTCGAGGAAGCCGCCAAAGAACTCGAGGAGGAGGAAGACCGCTACCAGGACCTCCGCCAGGAGGAGCTGCTGTTCCGGATGCGCGACGAGTTGACGGCGTTCCTCGACCGCCAACGCCCGATCACCGAGCAGACCGCGAAGGCGCAGAAGTCGGCGACCGCCGACGGACTGTCGCGCGCAATGCGCACCAGGGCCAACCAGCTCGGCGAGGACGAGCAGGAACTCGCCGGCAAGCTCGAAGGCGTCGTCCAGGCCCTGACGGAGGAAGGCAACCTCGTCTATCAGGCGGTGCTCAAGGCCAACGTCGATGACCTGCGCGAGGTCGCGCGCCGCCTTTCTGGCCGGCGGCCGGACGTCGGCGCGTTCACCACCTTGCTGCAGCAGGACGTCGAGCGCCGCACGGTCGACCTGCTCGAGGCCCTCGAGCGCGAGCGCCAGCGCCGCCAGCAGGAGCGCCAACAGCAACAAGACCGCGGCCGCAACCGCTTCAACCAGCAGCAGAAGAAGCTGGTGTCGCTGATCGCCGAACTGGAGATGCTGAAGAAGCTCGGCATCGACACGCGCGCGCAGACCGACAACCTCAAGACGCTGGTCGAGGCCCGCAGCGACGCGACGATCAGCGAGCCGGAGACGGCGCTGATCGAGCGCCTCGCCCACCGCCACGCCGAGATCACCCGCCTGTTCCAGCAGATCAAGGCGGGTGTCGAAGAGACGATGCAACAGATGCAGCAGCAGGAAGGCGAAACCCAGGAGGGCGGCCGCGGCCGCTGAGCCCCATGAATCACAACCGTTTCCTCCCGATCCTGCTCGCCGTCCTGGCGCCGTTGGCCGCGCTGCGGGCGCAGGACCCTGAGGCGGTGCGCGAGATCCAGGAGATCGCGCGCCGCGTCGACGAGCAATTGCAGGAAATCGACCGGCTGCTGCTCGAGTCCGGCAAGAAGGGCCAGGCGCGCAGCAAGCCGAAGGACCTGCTGCAGCAGGCAAAGCAGCGCAGCGAGTCAGTCGAAGGCGGCATCGACGAGTTGATCGACAAGCTCAACCAGATGAAGAACCAGAGCGGCAGCGGTCAGCCGGACGAGGACCAGCAGTCGCAGGGCCAGCAAGGCCAGCAGCGGCAACAACAGCAACAACAAGGCCAGCAGAACCGCCGGGAGAACCAGACACCGGACCTCGTCGACCGCCGCAAGCAACAGGGCCAGCAGCAACCGGGCCAACAGCAGCCGGGTCAGCAAGAGCAGCAGCCTGGGGAGCAACCGCAGGACGGCAAGCCTGAGGGCGGCCAAGAGAGCAAGGACGGCGGCCAGAACCGCCCCGGCAGCGCCCCCGACGACGGCGGCGTCGGCCCCGCCAACGCGGCGACCGGCGATGGCACCTGGGGCGAACTACAGCCCTACATGAACTTCATGAAGAACCGCGGCAGCCGGCCGCCGCAGGTGCCCGAGAAGTTCCGCAAGTACTGGGAGGCCTACCTCAAGCAGAAGCCGACCAGCGGCACGGGCGGCAGCGGCAAGTAACCCTGAGGGCCTGCGTCACGGGACGCGCGCCGAGCCGGTGCGCGGATACGCGGCCCAAACAACGACTTTGACCGGAAGCCAATCCGTGGCTCCGCCGAGAATCGGCGACGAGTTCGCGGACACAACGTCGCGTGGCCTCGCGGCCAGGCGTCAGCGCCACGGACTCCTACGTGAAGCCATCGCCGGCGAGGATCGGTTCGCGGCGGGCGCCGATGTTGGCGCAAACGGCGACGCCGAGCAGCGCGTTGAAGACCGAACTGCCGCCGTAGCTGAGGAACGGCATCGGCAAGCCGGTCGCCGGCACCAGCCAACCACAGACGGCAACGTGGACGAGCGCCTGCGTCCCGAGCCAGGTCGCGACGCCGACGCAAACGAGGCGACCGAAGCGTTCGCGGGTGCGCATCGCCGTCGCCAGCAGCAGCCACACCAGCGCGCTGAGCAGCGCCAACACGCCCATCGCGCCCATCCAGCCGACCTCCTCGCCGACGACGGCGAAGACGTAGTCCTCGCTGCGCAACGGCAGGAAGTCATGGCGGTTCTGCGCCCCCATCCCGAGCCCCATGCCGAATACGCCGCCGCCGCCGAGCGCGATCAGCGCTTGCCACGGCTGGAACCCGTTGCCGCGCAGATGCTCACGCACGTCATGCGTATCGAGCGCCGCCTCGTCCCAATGCCAATGCTGCAACCAGACATCGATGCGCGCGCGCTGGTACTCGTGCAAGAGTTCGAGGTAGGCGACGGTGGCGAGCCCGCAGGCGCAGAGCAGCACGAGCAAGATGCTGCGGCCCGACGCGCCGGCGGTGTAGCACATCGCCAAAAGGACCGGGCCGAACACCAGCGAGCTGCCGAGGTCGGGCTGGCGCAGCACCATCAGCGCCGGCGCGGCGGCGACCAGCATCGGCACGATCAGGCCGTCGAAGGTGCGCGCCCGGGCCTTGAAGCGCAGCAGCGCCGCCAGCGCCAGAACGACGGCCAGCTTGGCGAACTCGCTCGGCTGCACCGAGAAGCCCGGCAGCGCGTACCAGCGGCGCGCGCCGTTGATCTCGGGCGCGAAGAACGGCAGCCCGAGCAGCGCCAGCAGCACGAGGCCGTAGAACGGCCACGCGCCACGCAGCACATGCACGTAATGCGGCAGCACGGCGAACAGGCCGAAGCCGAAGCCGCAGGCGACGAACAACGCTTGCCTCGCTTGCTGACCGTGGAACAGCGGATCGTCGCGCGTCGCTGAGCCGATGAACACGATGCCGCACAGGCACAGTGCGGCGGTCACGAGCACGACCCACCCATCGACCTCGCGCAGCACGTCGAGCCGCCTGCGGGCGAACCGCAACGCGCGATTGCTCATCGGCCGCCTCCCTGCACATAGCGGCGGCGCAACGCGTCGTCGCGCAGCGCGGTGTCGAGGAAGTCGACGACCAGCTGGCCTGACGCTTCGCTGCCGTGCACCTCGTCCTGGACCCAGTACACGACGGCGCAGAAGCACAGCTGCACGCCGCTGTCGCCGAGCGGCGGCAGGTAGCCGGCGAACCACGCGTTGTTCTCGCCGCGCTGGCCGACCTCGGCGGTGCCGGTCTTGCCGCAGGCGCCGAGTTCATTCAGCAGTTGCAGTTTGCGGCCGGTGCCGTTCCGCAAGCAGGCACGCAAGCCGCGCTCGGCAAGAGCAATGGCGCCGACGACGTCGTCGAGCGGCACTCTGGGGCGCGGGCCGGGCACGAGACCGAGGGTAGGCAACCAGCCCGTCGCGAGGCCGGCGTAGGCGCGGGCGACGTGCAGTGGCGTAGCCTGCAGGCCGTAGCCAACCGCCTGCTGCGGCAGCGCCGTCGCCACGGTGTCGCGCGCCGGCGCCGGCGCCGGCACGCCGCGGATCGTCGGCTGCCAGCACGCGGCGTACGGATCGCCGGGCTCGGCCGGCGCGAGCCCGAAGCGCTGCAGCGCGCGCGCGACGCCCGCATCCCCGAGGCCGAGCGCGGATTGGTAGAAGAACGAATTGCACGACTCGGCGAGCGCTTCGACCGGATCCTTGCCGCCGTCCCAGTGCGCGCGCCGGTTGCAGTTGCGACCGTTGCATGCCTCGAAGCCCCCGCACGGCCGATGCGGCCAGCCCATCTCCTCGGCCTTGAGTTGCTCGACCAGCACGAACGGCTTGGCCAACGAGCCGACCGAGCCGTTGCCGACCCACTGCACGCCGGGCAAGTGCTTGGCCCAGGGGCTCGACACCGGCGCGCCGGCATAGGCCAGCAGGTCGCCGGTGCGCGCGTCGATCACGGCCAGCGCCGCTTCGGTGCGCACGCGGTCTTCCGCGCCGCCGAACGACTGCGCCCGATGTGCCGCCTTGGTCACGGCTTCAGCGATTCGCTGCAGTCCGAGATCGAGCGTCAGTCGGACGTCGTTGCCAGCCTCGACGCGCAGGTGGTCGAGCATCTGCTGCTCGCGGCGACGGCTGTCGTGCTCGGAAAAGCGCATGCCCATTGCGCCCATGAGCGTGCCATTGAAGTCGAACTCGACGCCGGACATCCCGCGCCGTTCGCGCAGCAGCACGGCCTCGGCATAGCGCGACTTCGCCGCCGCGGCGAGTTCGGCGCGGCCACCGATGTCGGCGAGTTCCTCGGGCAAGTCGATGTCCTCGAACCAGTCGTCCGGCAGACGATTGTCGACGACGGCCTCGAGCCACTCCTGACCCGGCAGCGTGCGATCGATTCGATCGACGACTCCGATCAAGGCGCCGAGCGCGGTGCCCTCGACCGCTTCCTGCCGCCGCGCCAGCGTCGGCGCCGCGTCGATGCCGGCGAAGTTGCGGGCGCCGACACGAAGTTCCGCAGCTGCGTCGAATGGCACATGACGCGCGAACACGACGCGCACCTCCTCCTTCCGGCTGCCCTCGCGCTCGACCTGAACGGCCGGATCGGCGGACGACGGCTCCTGCCAGGTGACGCGCGCGCCGGCGAGACTGAGCGGTCGTAGCCGCTCCAGGGTCGCCATCAGGCCCGGCGGGTCGTCGGCGCCAAGCGGGCGGCCGAGCCGACGTTCCTCGAGCGCCGTCAGGTCGCGGTCGAGCGTGCGCAACGCCTGCAGCCGCTGCGCGAAATCCGCCAACAACCGCTCGCGCGGCACGCCGAGTGCGTCACCGACAGCGTGCGATTCGTCGGCGCGGGCAGCGGCGCGAACGGCGCCGAACACGCGGCTGCGCGTCTGGCCGGAGCACGCCGCCAGCACCGTCGTTACCGCCGCGGCGAGTTCGCTGGCGACAGCCTTCGGCAGCACGCGCGGGCGCAGCACCGCGGCCGGCATGGCCAGCAGCGCGCGCGCGGCGGCCTCGGCGCCGAGTTCGCCGTCGCCGAAGTCGTAGGTCGTGGCATCGCCGCCGGGCAGGCAGGACGCCAACTTCGTGGCTCCGTGCACGGCGGCGCCGACCGGATGCCGCAGCCGAAATCGCACGTACAGCACGCTGAGTTCCATCGTCGCCTCGTCGAAGGCGAGCGGCGCGCCATTGCGGTCGAATATCGCACCGCGCTTGCCGGGCACCGAGTGGAAGGCCCAGCGGTTCTGCTGGCTGCGCCGCGCCCACGTGTCGTGGTCGACGACCATGACCTTCCACAGATGGACGCCAACGACGGCGAACGCGGCGGCGAAGACGAGGCCGAGTGCGGCGATGCGGGTGCGCGTCGGGGTCGCGGTCACGCACTCTCCTCGAAGCTGCGGCACGGCGGCAGGCGTCGCAACACCGCCAGCAGCGGCGCTGCTAGCGCCGCCGTCCACAGCACCATGGCGCCGTCGGCCTGCGCGCTCGCCGACGGTTGCGCGAACCAGACGCCGAACCAGGCCGACAATCGCGGCAGCGCGAACGCACAGGCCGCCGCCGCCAGGGTCAGCCACAGCCACCGCTGGCCGAAGAACAGCGTTCGCATCGGCAGCAACAGCGCGACCGGGATGCCGAGCACGAGCGCCTGCACGGCGAGCGACGACTCGTCGACCAGCGCGCGGCTCAACGCCGCGCCGAGCAACAGCCATGGCGTGGCCCGGCGCTCAGCGAAGAAGCCGAGGAACAGGCACCAGAGCACGCCCATGTCGAACGCCGGCAAGCCGAGGTCGCGCCAGAGGCCGGCGAGCAGGTGCGCCTGCGGCGCCAACAGGAACCACCACGCCCAGCGCATCAAGGCTGCGCCTCCGCAGCGCACCAGCGCACTACGCACGCGCCCGTCGGCGACGACGTGTCGACGACGAGTTGATCGAAGTCGCCGGGATCGCCGCTGGCGGGCCCGATCCAGAGTCCGGGCGGACAACCGAGGCCGTTGCTGCCGGTGAAGAGCTGGCCGGGCCCAGGCGCCGCGGCGACTGGCAGTCGCGACCGGCAGCGCACGCGGACCAGCGCCCCGTCACAGTGGGTGACGGCGCCGTGCAATTCGACCGGCGCGGCCGTCGGGTCGTCGGGCAGCAGGATGAGGTTCCACGCCTGGCGCGAGGCGCCAAATGCGGTCACCAGCGCCGTGCCGCCAGCGAGCGACTTGGCGACGCCGAGCAGGCGGCCGTTGTGCAGCACCGCGGCGCCGTCGGCGACGGTTGCGTCGGCGACCAGCAGGCAGCGGCCGTGCGCCGCGCCCGGCAGCACGTGCACGACGCCGCCACGGGTCGCGAGTTCGCGCCGTTCCGGCGGCGGCGCCTCGGAACCGCGACTGCGCCAGGCCACCACGTGACTGATCGCCTGCGGCAGCGCGTCAGGCACGACGAACACGCCGAGCGTCAACGCGTCGCTCGTCGCCGTGCGCGGATAGCCCCAGATGCGCGTCGAGCCGAGCCGCAAACCGCCCGGCGTCGGGGTCGCCGAGTTCGGCACGTCGCGCGTGCGCACCGGCAGGAACGCGCGATCGAGTCGGGACGCCTGGTAGGGATCGTCCCACAGGTCAACGCGCAGCGGCGCCGGATCGGCGGCGCTCGCCGGTCCGACAACCATGCGCAAGCGCACGACGTCGTCGATCGCGACCTCGGCGTGGCTGGGCCGCGCCAGCGGATGGTTCGTCAGCAGCACGCGGGCGAAGTCGTCGAACGTGTCGTCGGCCGCGCCGGGGCCGCCGGGCTGAACCAAGTGCCCCACCAACCGGTCGCCCTGCGTGATCGTCAACGCGCAGTCGGCGAGCTCGGCGTTGGTGCGATCGAGCCGCAGTTCACACGGTTCGCCGCCGCCGCCGCCACGACCGCCGACATGGACGACGATGCACGGCACGGGCACCGCGCTGTCAGCGACCGCCGCCGGCGCCCGCGCGGCGAGGTGCCGGTCGAGCCGGTCCTGCAGCGCCGCGCCATGCTGCGCGGCCGCGTCCGCCAGCACCGCCGCCGCGGCCACCGGCGCGCCGGTGACGCCGGCAACGAAGCGGCTGACCAGGGCCGCGCCGCCCAGCAACGCGCGCTCGACCCGGACAAAGGCCGTAGGCACGGCCAGCGCGCACAGCGCGACCAGCAGCGCGCCGTACAGTCCGACGGGAAACGCGGTGGATGGTTTGCCCATGGCGCGAACAGCGCGCGCGGTCGCCAGAGGCGACCGCGCCGGCCTGAGCTACGGTCAGGCGAGGTCTTCGCCGCCTTCGAGGAACTGCGAGTACAGCTCGAGGTTCTCGAGGAAGATGCCAGTGCCGCGGGCCACCGCCTCGAGCGGACGCTCGGCGATGCGGACGTCGAGGTCCGTCTCGCGCGAGATCAGCTCCGGCAGGCCGCGCAGCAGCGAACCGCCGCCGCACAGCGTGATGCCGGAGTCGACGAGGTCGGCCGCAAGCTCGGGCGGCGTGCGCTCGAGCACCGACTTGATCGCGCCGATGACCTTGCGCACCGGCTCCTGCAGGGCCTCGCGCACGTCGGCCGACGTGATGACCGCGCGGCGCGGCAGGTTGACGAGGCTGTCGCGGCCGCGGACCTCGACCTCGATCTCCTCCTCCATCGGCAGGCAGCTGCCGGCGGCGATCTTGAGGCGCTCGGCGGTGATCTCGCCGATCAGCAGGTTGTACTTGCTGCGGATGTATTGCGTGATGGCGTCGTTGAAGTCGTCGCCGGCGACGCGGAGGCACTCGGCCATCACGACGTTCGCGAGCGAGATGACCGCGACCTCGCTGGTGCCGCCGCCGATGTCGACGATCATCGAGCCGCGCGGCTCGTGCACCGGCAGACCGGCGCCGATCGCGGCCGCGGTCGGCTCGTCGACCAGGAACACGCGGCGCGCGCCGGCGCGCTCGGCGCTGCCGATCACGGCGCGCTTCTCGACCATCGTGATGCCCCATGGCACGGCGATGACGAGGCGAGGCCCGACCATGCGCTTGCCGCCGCACGCCTTCGTCATGAAGTAGCGCAGCATCTTCTCGGTGATCTCGAAGTCGGCGATGACGCCGCTCTTCATCGGCCGGATCGCCTGGATACCGGGCGGCGTGCGGCCAAGGTATTCGAGCGCCGCTTCGCCGACGGCCATGCCGTCGAGCAACACTTCGCTGGAGCCCTTGCGCACGGCGACGACCGACGGCTCGTCGAGCACGATGCCCTTGTCGCGAACGAATACCAACGTGTTCGCGGTGCCGAGGTCGATGCCGAGATCGACCGAGAATCCGCGCAACAACCACTCGACGGGTTTCAGCATGGAACACCCTTCAGCAAACCCGCTTCGATGGCGCGGGCAGACCATGACCAGCAGACACGCGTCGGGGACCAATCCGACGCCTGGAGCAGGGTAGCGGCACCCGCTCCGGTCGCAACGTATTCTTCCGCAGTTCTGCGGCTCGCTGGCCGCGCGACTCGGAACCGTCCGCCCGCAATGCAAACGGCCCGCGTCGACCAATCGGTCGGCGCGGGCCGCGGCTGCGATCGTTCGGCGGGCCGTGCAGGCCCGCGCGGCGCCGGTCAGGCGTAGGCGTTGTTGGCGATCACGACCAGGGTGATCGCGAGGGCCAGCACGAACGACGTGGTCAGGATGATGCCGTCGTCGATGCCGAGACCCGGCTTGCCGACCGCCTCGACGCCATTGTCGGCGGCGGGCGCTGGTGCTTTCTTGGCCATGGGATTTGCTCCGGTGGGTATAGGGTCGCGATCAGCTCACGGCGTCTTGGTCGCGGCCTTGTCGCCCTCGCGGAACGCGCCGCCCTTGAGCAGCCCGACCTTGCAGAGGACGGCGTTGGCCGACGCCTCGTAGCGCTCCGGATACGCCTCGCCCTTGTAGCCCGAGGCGTCGTAGATCGCGAAGCCCCACTTGCCGCGCTCGATCTCCGACTTGATGTCGACGTTGCCCGGGTTGTCGGTGATCTGGATGGTGACCAGGTTGCCCGACGACGTCGTGACCAGGCCCGAGAGATTCGGGGCGGCCATCGTGCGCAAGAAGCCGTTGGCCTCGGCGACCTTGACGAGCAGGCCGAGTTGGCTCCTCTCGGACTCGAGCGACTTGATCGAGCCGTCGCGGGTCTCGATCGTCGACTTGAGGCTGGCGACCTCGGTCTTGAGATCGCGGTTCTCGGCCTCGGCGGCGTCCTTGGCGCGGACGGCATCGTCCTTCGCCTTCTGGTCGGCGACCGCCATCGCGTAGGCCGCCTTCGCCTGGCCGAACGCGGACTTCATCTCCGTGTTGGCCGAGTCGGCGGCCGCCAGCAGCTTCTTGACGTCACCCTCCATCGACGAGAGCTGCTGCGCGTAGCGCTTGTTCTCGTCCGTGAGCAGCTGGTTGGCGTTCAGCATCTGATTCGCCCGTTCCTCGCTCGCGCTCTTGGCGTTCTCGAACGTGTTGCGTTCCGCCGCGAGCTTGTCCTTCTCGGCGTTCAGCTTGGCGATCTCGTCCGCGCTCTTCTTGTTCGCGTCCGCCAACTGCAACTTGTAGTTATTCTTCGTCTGGAGGTGCGTGCCCGAGACGACAACGAAGCCGCCGGCGAGCAGGAGATTGAGGATGATGAAGACGCGGCCGATGGGACTCATGGTGACCTGTGACTCCTAGCTAGCAACTGCGACGGCGACCGAGGTGCGTGCGACGCGCGCAGTTCGTTTGCCCCGAGGAGAGGGCATTCCAGAGGGGTGGTTGGACGATCGCTTGCCGGAGCGAGTCGGCAGCCTGGAGACGGCTGCACGTCGCGCTCCGCCCCGCAGCGAGAGGGGCCGAAAGGCACCGCGAATCCTAGCCGGGTGCCATGGACCGTCAAGAACGAGTTACCCGCGCAAGTCCGGTTGCCATCGGCAGGAGCGGCGCATGCCCCGGTCTCAGATCGGGCGCGGCCGCCGGTGACCTGCGAGCAGCAGGACAAGGAGCGCCACGGCGGCCGCCGGTCCGGCCAGGCCGCGCACCCCCGCCAGGGCCGGCGGCACGCCCGCGCCCAAAGGCACCGTGGCTCGCAGCGTGCGGGCGGCCGGCTGCGGCGCCGCCGCCAGCGGCAGGTCGGCGAGCAGCCGGCCGTCGCGCCCCACCACCCCGCTCCAACCGTCCTGGGTGCAGCGCACCACCGGCGTCGCGGTCTCGATGGCCCGCAACACGCTCATCGCCAGCAACTGCGGCAACTCCGCGCCGCCCTCGTACCAGGACTCGTTCGACAGCACGCACAGCAGGCGCGCGCCCTGCGCGACCTGCGCCGCGGCCGGCGCGGCGAAGGCGTTGTCGTAGCAGAGCAGCGCGCCGAACGGCACGCCGTCGGCGGTGCGCAGCGGCGGCAGTTCGCGTCCTGGTTCGCATTGCGGCAAGGAGCCGAGCGCGCCGGCGAACGCCGTCAACAGCCACTCGGCCGCGGCCCGCGGCAGCCAGCGCACGCCCGGCTGGAACTCGCCACCGGGGACGAGGCAACGCTTCTCCTGGTGGCTGAGCACGCGCGCGCCCGGCAGTTCGCAGAGCACGGCCGCCGGCGTCGGCGGCGCGTCGACGCGCTGGCGCACGTTGACGCCGAGCAGCAGCCGCGCCGCCGTCGCCGGCAGCTTGCCGCGCAGGTCGAGCAGGCGCGCGTCGCTCGCGACGACGTCCTCGACCGGCAGCGTGGCGAACACGCTGCTCTCCGGCCACAGCACCAGCGAAGGCGGCGGCGACGTCGCCAGCGCCTGCCGCGTCGGCGCCAGCAGGCGCTCGGCCAGCAGCTCGTCGACGCGGGCGCGCGCGCGTTCGGGCGGCACGGCGTCGAGTTCGTGCACGAGGTGGAAGCCGGGTTCGACCAGCGCGACATCGAGGGTGCCGCCGTCGGCGACCGGCCGCAACATCGCGCCGCCGACCGTCAGCGCCGCGGCGACCGTGGCCGCTGTGGCGACGCCGCGCCCGGCGGAACGCCACGTCGGCGCGCCCGTCCGCCACGCCGACGCGAGCGCGGCCACCGCGCCACCGAGCCAGCCGAGCAGCGCGTTGGCCAGCGGTTCGCCGCCGACGGCGACGCTGCCGAGCAGCGCTGGCCAGCGCCACAGCGACTGCGCCGGCTGGCCGTGCGGGTAGCAGATGTCGGGCATGTGCGCGCGCAGCCAGCAGACGCCGGCGAGCGCCACGCCGAAGCCGAGCGGCGCGAACAACGGCGGCAGGCGGCGCACGGCCGCATGCACGGCCAGCGTGTACAGCCCGCCGAGCAGCACGATCATCGCCCAGGCGAAGACGAGCACGTGGTGCACCGACCAGGAGAACACCGCCATGTGCGCGCAGCCGAGCACGTAGCCGTGCCACAGCGGCCGCCGGTGGTCGCGCAGGACCGCGAAGACCAACGCGAGCGCGAGCACGACGAGCGGGCCACTGAAGGGCAGCCACGCCGACGGCGTCGCCACGGCGAGCAGCAATCCCGCGGCGAGCGGGCCGGCGAGGTCCGGGCGCGCGGCGCTCACGGCAACCTCGCGCCGCTGCCGCCGCCGACGATCCGCACCAGCGCGCCAGCCGCAGGTTGCTGCTGACCGGCGATCAGCGCGTAGCCGTCGCCGTCGACGAGTCGGAACGGATCGCCGCTTGGCGACGGCGCCGACAGCGCCGCGGTGGCGCGACCGTCGGCGTCGACGCCAAGACGCGCGGGGATCGCCTGCAAGCGGCTGTTCGGTTGCCACGCCGCGCCGGCCGCAGTCGCCATCGCCGACCACTCGCCGGGCGCGCGGCCCTGCAGCGCGTGCAGCAGCGGCCGCGCCAGCAGGTCGAAGACGGTGAAGCTCGAAGCCGGATTGCCGGGCAGGCCGAACACCCACTTGCGGCTGCCGCCTTCGCCATCGACGACGCCGAAGTAGGTCGGTTTGCCGGGCTTGAGGTCGAGACCGTGGAACTCGGTGCGCACGCCGAGTTCCTGCAGCGTGCCGTGCACAAGGTCGTGCGTGCCCTTGCTGATGCCGCCGATGGTGATCAGCACGTCGCTGGCAGCGAGGCCGCGCTGCAACAGTGCGCGCAGGGCCGCAGCCTCGTCCGGCGCGACGCCGAACCGCGACGGCGCGCCACCGGCTTCCTCGACCTGGGCGGCGAGCGCCCAACTGTTGCTCTCACGCACCTGGTGCGGCGCCGGCGTGGCTTCGATCGGCACCACCTCGTCGCCAGTGGCGACGATGCCGACGCGCGGGCGCGCGCGCACGGCGACATCGCTGCAGCCGAGCACGGCGAGCACGCCGATCTCCGCCGAGCGGATCAGGCTGCCGGCGGCGAGCACGACCGCGCCAGCCGCGCATTCGCTGCCTTGCTTGCGGACGTTGGCGCCGGCGCGGACGGCGGCGAGCAAGCGCACGGTCGCGCCCTGGAAGCCGCTGGTCTGTTCGACCGGCACGACGGCATCGGCGCCTTGGGGCACCACCGCACCAGTCATGATGCGGATCGCCTCGCCGGCGCGCAGCGCCCGCGCGAAGGGCGCGCCGGCGAGGCTCGCTCCCACCACCGGCAGTTCGGCGCCGGCAGTCTGACCAGCGCCGCCGCACGCGAGCGCGAAGCCGTCCATCGCCGACCGGTCGGTCGCCGGCCACGGGCCGTCGGTGCGCAGGTCGTGCGCCAGCGCCCGGCCACGCGCTGCCGCCAGCGGCACGCGCTCGACGGCGGCCAGCACGCGCGCCTGCGCCAGCACGCGCCGACGCGCCTCGGTGAGTTCGATCGCCTTCGCCATCGCCGCGCACGTTGGCGGATGCGGCGCGTCGGCGCAAGCGGCCGCAACCACACTCAGTTCGCCAGCGCCAGCAGCTTGCCAAGGTCGCTGCGACGCACCGCGCAGAAGCCGCCGTCCGCCGCTGCGGCGAGTCGTCGACGATGCGGAGCGACGGTGCATGGCGTCGCCGGCTTCAGCGTGAGGGCGGAGCCATGGGCCCAGAGGGACTTGTCGCCGTCCTTCGCGCGGACGACGACCGTGCCGTTCTGCAGGTCGAGCGCGCACGGGCGGGGCGTGTTGCCGCCGGTGTCCTCCGCGGTCAGCGCAACGCCGTTCTTCGCGAGCGCCTGGCGCGGGATCGCCTGGTTCTTGCAACCGATGGCCATGGCGGCGGCATTGTCGCGGAGCTCGGCGCCGCCAGCGGCGCCGACAACGCGCCGGTCGGGTTGCGGCCCAGCCCTCGGCAGCATGTCGGAGCGGATCGGCGCGCCGGCGCTGGCGGCATGGCGGGCATCGACCCGGATGGGGATCGCTCGTCAAGACGCCGACGCCGCAGCCACTTGCGGCGTGAAAAAAGGGCTCCCTGGCCGGGGGGTGCGGTTCGAATGCGGGATTCGAGCAGCCGTGGGTCAGGGGAACCGGTCTTCCCAGGGGGAAGAATCCAGCCAGGGAGCCCACCTCGTCTCGTTGGCGGGTCCATGCAACCCGCCGTCTCTGTCTACGCACGAGCTTCGCGAAAGTTACAGGATGGATGCATTCTCCTGCAATTTTCCGCAGATCCTGCCATCGCGAACGGTCGCACACCACGCCACCGACGGTGGACCGAGTTCTCGCTTGAGTCGACTGGGGCGTTCTGGTTTCCTCTCCGCCCCGCGTGGCGAGGCAGGATAGCTCAGCTGGTTAGAGCGGCGGCTTCATAAGCCGTAGGTCGCCGGTTCAAGTCCGGCTCCTGCTACCACTTCTACCGCCCGCCTGCGGCCCACCAGCCGCGGGCGGCACGTGGCCACCACGCTGGCGGTCCCGGCTCAGGCCAGCCCCAGCGGCGCGACCGCCGATCAATCGCGGCGGACGAGGCTCAAGAACTCCAACCGAGTGCGCTCGTCCTTGCGGAACGAGCCGAGCAGGCAGGACGTGACCGTCCTGCTGTTCTGCTTCTCGACGCCGCGCATCATCATGCACAGGTGGCTTGCCTCGATGACCACGCCGACGCCCTTGGGCTGCAGGACGTCCTGCAGCGCCTTCGCGATCTGCGCCGTCAGCCGCTCCTGTACCTGTAGCCGCCGCGAGTACAACTCGACGACGCGGGCGATCTTCGACAGACCGACGATCTTGCCCGCCGGAATGTACGCCACGTGGGCCTTGCCGAAGAACGGCGCGAGGTGGTGCTCGCACAGCGAGTACATCTCGATGTCCTTGACCACCACCATCTCGTCGGTCTCGGCTTCGAACAGCGCGTCGCCGATGACCTGCTTCGGGTCGACGCCGTAGCCGGACGTGTAGTGACGGAAGGCCATCTCCACGCGCCTGGGCGTGTCACGAAGGCCTTCGCGCGCCGGATCGGGATCGAGCGCGCGCAGCATGGCGGCGACGTTCTGCTCAAATGGGCTCGGCGGGACAGCGGACATACTGAAGGTTGTAGCCCAAGGCAGAAGGCAGCGGCAATGGCGCGATCCGCCGCGCGCGACGCCCGGATCAGACCGTGATCGTCTCGCGCAGGACCTCTTCGACCGAGGTGTGGCCGTCGAAGATCGCCTGCAGGCCGTTTTCGCGCAGCGGCACCAACCCACCCTCGACCGCCGCCGCCTGCAGCGCCGTCGTCGATGCGCCCTGCAGGATCATCTCGCGCAGCCGGTCGTCGATGTCGAGGATTTCGGTGATCGCCATGCGGCCGCGGTAGCCGGTGAAGTTGCAGGTCGCGCAGCCCTTGCCATAGGCGAACTTCTTGCCAACGACCTGATCGGCGGTCAGGCCCAACCGCCGCAGCACGTCGTCCGCCGGCTCGTAGTAGGTCTTGCAATCGCGGCAAACGCGGCGGACGAGCCGCTGCGCCAGGATGCCCTGCACCGTCGCGGTAAGCAGGAACGGCTCGATGCCGATGTCGACGAGGCGCGTGACCGCCGACGAGGCATCGTTGGTGTGCAACGTCGTGAACACGAGGTGGCCGGTCAGGCTCGCCTCGATCGCCGTCTGCGCCGTCTCCTTGTCGCGGATCTCGCCGACCAGGATGACGTCGGGGTCCTGGCGCAGGATCGTGCGCAGGACCGAGGCGTAGTTGACGCCGATCTCCTCGTTCACCGGCACCTGCACGATGCCCTCGAGGTCGTACTCGACCGGGTCCTCGACGGTGATGACCTTGGTGTCCTCCTTGTTGGCCTCGTTGAGCATCGCGTACAGCGTCGTCGTCTTGCCGGAGCCGGTCGGGCCGGTGACCAGGACGATGCCATGCGGCAGGTCGACGAAGCGGCGCAGATGCTCGCGCACTGCGGGCACGAGTCCGAGGCTGTCGAGACTGAGCGAAACGTTGGAGCGGTCGAGGATGCGCATGACCGTCGACTCGCCGTACATCGTCGGCAGGGTCGACACGCGCAGATCGACGGAGCGGCCGCCGACAGTCAGCTCGATGCGGCCGTCCTGAGGCAGCCGGGTCTCGGCGATGTCGAGGTCGCTCATGACCTTGACGCGCGCGATCAGCGCCTCGGCGAGGTGCGGCGGCGGCGCTTCGAGTTCGAACAACGAGCCGTCGACGCGATAGCGGATCTTGAAGTCGCCCTCGAACGGCTCGAGGTGGATGTCGGACGCCTTGTCGCGGATCGCCTGGTAGAGGATGTAGTTGAGCAGCTTGACGACCGGGGCCGCGGACGCCATCGCCGCCTTGTCCTCGAGGTCGATCTTGCCGCCCTGCTGCTGCAGCTCCTGCACCAGCTCCTTCAGCCGCTGCTTGCTCTCGCCCGCTTCCTCGCGGTAGTGGCGATCGAGCGCCTGCTGCAGCAACGCCCCGTCGGCCAGCACGCCGACGATCTCGCAGCCGGTGGTGAACGACAGGTCCTGCAGCATCGCGACGCTCGCCGGGTCGGCGATCGCGATCTTCAGCGTCTTGCCCTGCAGGACGACCGGCAGCGCGCCGAAGGCCCGCGCCGTGACGAGGTCGACCTTGGCGAGGGCCTCTGGCTGCGGCGGCGCCGCCGCGAGGTCGTGGAAGGCGATGCCAGCCTGCTCGGCGAGCGCGCGCGACAGATCAGCCGGGCCGATGTGGCCGAGGTCGAGCAGGATCTCGCCGATGCGGCCGCCCTTGTCGCGCTGCAGTTGCAACGCCTCCTGGACCATGCCCTCGTGGATCAGGCCCAGTTCCTTCAGGATCTGGCCGAGCAGGCGACGCGGGGCCATGCGCTACTCAGCCGCCTCGCCCATGCGGACCAGCAGCGCCTTGCGGTCAAAGGAGCGCTCGAGCGCCTCCTCCTTGGTGACGCGACCCTCGCGCCAGAGGTCGAGCAGGAAGTCGTCCATCAGCACCATGCCCTGCCGGCGGCTCGTCTGCAGCACCGACGGGATCTTGAACGTCTCGCACTTGCGGATGTGGTTCTCGATCGCCGGGTTGCTGAGCATGATCTCGAATGCCGCGACGCGGCCGCCGCTGGCCGCTGGCATCAGGATCTGCGAGATCACCGCCACCAGCGACTGCGCTAGCTGCGAACGGATCTGCTCCTGCGACTCGCGCGGGTACTGGTCGATGATGCGATCGACAGTGCGGGCCGCGCCGGTCGTGTGCAGCGTGCCGAACACGAGGTGGCCGGTCTCGGCGGCGGTGATCGCCGCCGACGTCGTCTCCAGGTCGCGCATCTCGCCGAGCAGGACCACGTCGGGATCCTGGCGCAGCGCGCGGCGCATTGCCTCGGCGAACGTCGGCACGTCGGTGCCGACCTCTCGCTGGGTCACCTGCGACTTCTTGTGCGTGTGGTAGTACTCGACCGGGTCCTCGATCGTGATGATGTGGGCGTCGCGGTTGCGGTTGATCCAGTCAATCATCGTCGCCAACGTCGTCGTCTTGCCGGAGCCGGTCGGGCCGGTGACGAGCACGAGGCCGCGGTGCAGCGACAGCAGGTTCACCACGGTTTCAGGCAGGCCGATCTGCTCGAACGTCAGCAGCTTCTGCGGAATCTGGCGCATAACGATCCCGCGGACGCCCTTCTGGGTCAGGATGCTGATGCGGAAACGACACTTGTTGCCGTGGGCGTAGCCGAAGTCGGTCGTCCCGACCTTCTGCAGTTCTTCCCAATTGCGCGCCGGAGCGATCGCCTTGGCCATGGCTTCGGTGTCAGCGCCGGCGAGCGGCCCGTCGCCGATCTCGACCAACGAGCCGGAGAGACGCAACACCGGCCGGCGTCCGACCGACAGGTGCAGGTCGCTGGCGCCGCGGGAGTGCGCCTCGTCCATCAACGCAAAGACGTCCATTGCTTGGCCTCGTTGGGGTTCACTGGGCCGCGACGACGCGCAGCAGTTCGGGGATCGTGGTGTGGCCCTGCATGACCTTCCGCACGCCGTCTTGCAGCAGCGTCGACATGCCGCCCGACTGCCAGGCGTAGTCGCGCAGGCGCACCATTGGCTCGCCGCGGAAGGTCATCTCGCGCAAGGTGTTGTCCATCTGCAGCAATTCGTAGATGCCTAGCCGCCCCTTGTAACCGCTGTGGCCGCAAGCATCACAGCCTTCGGCCCGGTAGAACGTGGCGTCACCGGCGCGGCCGGGATCGATGCCGACGCTGCGCAACTCGGTCGGCGTCGGCTCGTAAGACTGGCGACATTGCTTGCACACGACGCGCAGCAGCCGCTGCGCCAGCACCGCCTGCACCGAGGCGGCGACCAGAAACGGCTTGACGCCCATGTCGACCAGTCGCGTGATCGCCGAGGCGCTGTCGTTGGTGTGCAATGTGCTGAAGACCAGGTGGCCGGTGAGCGCCGCTTGCACGGCGATCTCGGCAGTCTCCTTGTCGCGGATCTCGCCGACGAGGATGACGTTTGGCGCCTGGCGCAGCATGGCGCGCAGGATGCGCGCGAAGGTCAGGCCGATGCGCGCCTTCACCTGGCACTGGTTGATGCCGCGGATGTTGAACTCGACCGGATCCTCGGCCGTGATGATCTTCACGTCGGGACGATTGAGCTCCTGCAGCGCCGCGTAGAGCGTCGTCGTCTTGCCGGAGCCAGTCGGGCCAGTGACCAGCACGATGCCGTTCGGCCGGCCGATCACCGACTGGAAGCGCTCGCGGTCACGGCCCTCGAAGCCGAGCGCTTGCAGACTCATCAAGCCGCGCTCCTTGTCGAGCAGACGCATGACGATGGTCTCGCCGTGGTTGCCCGGCAGGACCGAAGTGCGGATGTCGATGTCGCGGCCGCCCTGCGCCTTGAACGAGATGCGGCCGTCCTGCGGCTTGCGCTTCTCGGCGATGTCGAGGCCGGCCATGATCTTCAGGCGCGAAGTCATCGGCGCCAGCAGCGACGCCTCGAGCGAGGCGATCTCCTTGAGCACGCCGTCGACGCGATAGCGCACGCGCACCCGCTGCTGGAACGGCTCGACGTGGATATCACTCGCGCGTGCAGCCAGCGCCTCGTCGATGGTCTTGCCGACCAGCCGGATGATCGGCGCATCCTCGCCCTCAGACTCCTTGCCGCCGCCGACCGGCTTGGCAACGGTGTCGGCGGCGCCGACGGCCTTGCGCAGCGCCTGCTTGAGCGCCTGCGGCGGCATCAGCGCGCACTGCACGGCGCAGCCGGCGAGGAACGACAGGTTGTCGGCGACGAACGTCTTCACCGGGTCGTCGATGGCGACCCAGAGCTCGCCGTCCTTCATGACCACTGGCAACGCCTCGTTCTGCTCGATCTGCTCCTTCGGCACCTTCTTGAGGGCGTCGGCATTCGGCGCGTACTTCGTCGGGTCGACGAACTTCATGCCATGTGCCTTGGCCAACGCGCGCCAGACCGCCGTCTCGTCGGCGAGGCCGAGCGTGACAATCGCCCGTTCGAGCGGCGTGCCGCGAGCGCTCGCGGTCCCCTCAGCCTTGGCGAGGCGGTCGCGGTCGAGGACGTTCGTCTCGATCAGGAGGCGGCGGAAAGCTTCAGAGCTCAACGGGGCGGCTGCGAGAGGTCGGGATACGCCTGGTTATCAGCGATCGCCCCGACCGAAGAAAGCCCCGACCTGGCTGTGCAGAGACCGTCGCCAGTTGTGGCGTTGATCCGGCGCTGGATGACGCCGTCCATTTGGGGTTGCGGCGAGTTCTGCTGTCCGAGGTCGCGGCTGCGCCGCCTCGCCGCGAGTTCCCAGTGTTCCCGTTCATCGCGTCGACGCCGAGGTCGACCGTGGGCCTGCAAGCGCGCAACGTCATGCACCGGACTCTGGTCGACGCACCGCGCCCCGCCCGACTTCGGCGGCGCGCGTCACGGCCATGCGCCTTGCGGCCCCGTCCGCCGGCGCGGCGCGGCGGCCCACCCGCCCGGCGCGCCGAGCCGCCGGCGCGTCGGGGTTCTGGCCCTCGGCCTGTCGCCGGATCGCGCGATCCATAGCATTCTGCCCTATGAAACCAGCGATCGCCGAAGGCCACGTCGTCACCATCCACTACAAGCTGACCCTCGACGACGGCTCGATTGCCGACCAGTCGTTCGGCGGCGACCCCCTGGTCTACCTGCACGGCGCGCAGAACATCGTGCCGGGGCTCGAGCGCCAGCTCGCCGGCAAGCAGATCGGCGACAAGTTCGACTGCCAGGTGCCGGCGGGCGAAGGCTACGGTGAGTACGACCCGGCCGCCGAGCAGTCGGTGCCGCGCAGCCAGTTCCCGCCGAACGTCGACGTCCAGGTCGGCAGGGCGTTCCAGACGCGCGCCCGCAATGGCCAGCCGATGACCGTCTTCGTGCGCGAGGTCACAGCCGACACCGTGACGATCACGGCCAACCACCCGATGGCCGGCCAGCGCCTCAACTTCGCGGTCGAAGTGCTCGACGTCCGTCGCGCCACGCCCGAGGAGAAGAAGCACGGCCACGCCCACGGTCCGGGCGGCCATCACCACCACTGACCGGCGGATGGCCCGGCGCGCGCCGTCACGGCGCGCCGCCGCTCACTTCTTCGGCGGCAGCTTGGCGAGGAACTTCGCCGGCTCCTTCTCGAACGCCGCCTTGCACTTGCCGCAGCAGAACGCGATGCGGCGACCGTCGTGCTCGACGGTTTGGTTCGGGTCGATCGGCTTGTCGGCGACCGGACAGGTGTCGTTGACCGGCTTGTTGCGCTCGGCGCGCTCGGCGATCTCCTTCTGCGCCGCCGCCAGCCGCTCCTCGACGTAGTCGCCGAGGTCGAGCGCCAGCGCCGGCTTGGCGGCGCGCACCGTCCGCGCCGCGGCCGGCGTGACCTTGCTCTGCCACGCGTAGATGCGCGCCGCCTTCGGCAGCTCGGCAAGCTTCGCCAGCCCGTCGTCGCCGAGCCCGGTGGCGTACGCATTGACGTACTCGAGATGCTGCAGGGCGACGAGCGCCGTGAACGTCGCGTCGCCGAGTTGCGTGTTGGCCGCGTGCAACCGGCGCAACTGCGTCAGCTTCTGCAGGTGCTGGCGGCCGTCGTCGCTGATCGCCGTGCGTGAAACGTTGAGCCACACCAGGCGCTTCTGCAACGGCACAAGCAGCGCGAGGTCGGCGTCGGTCACCTTGTCGCGCAGCAGCGAGAGATTGACGTCGATCGCCGGCGTATCGGCGGCGACCTGCTGCACCACCGCGCCGCGCTTCTTGAGCTCGGCGACGGCGGCGTCGATGGCCGCCTGCTCCTCGGCGTCGACCTTGGGCAGCTCGAAGGTGATCTTCGGGATCACCTTCGCGGCGATCGCCGTGGCGAACCACTTGTCCACTGCGACGGGCCACTCGGCGCCCTCGGCGATCCACTGGCGGATCAGCGCCTGCTGGTCCTTGCGCAGCGGCTCGCCCTTTTCGGGCATGATGTCGTCGTCGCCGACCGGCAGGCCGATTCGCCGCAGCAACTCGCTGTCGTCGGGCTTGCCGGGCAGCACGTTCCACTCCTCCTGGTCGCCAGCGAACAAGTGCTCCCTGGCGTCGAGCCGTAGGTCGCCCTTCTGGACCTTGGGGCCGTGGCACTCGACGCAGCGTTCGAGCAGGATTGGCGCGATCTGCTTCTGGAAGTCCAACTTGGCGGCGGCGGGCTGGCCCTCCTGGGCGGCGAGCAGCGACGAGACGGCGACGATGGCAATGAGACGGAGCATCGCCGCATCATGACCTCGAACCGGGTCGGCGCAAGGCGCGGACCATGTACCGGCTTCACAACGGCCGGCGACCGGCGCGCACGTCGTGGCCGGCCTCGGCGAACTGGTCCTCCATGTGGTTGAGGACCGATCGCACCCACTCGCGTTTGAGCGGGTACGAGCCGGGGAAGAACGAGCGCTTGAAGCCGTAGATCAGCACGTCCTTCAGCGCGCGGGCGTCGAGCCCGAAGGCCGACACCGCCTTCTCGACCTCGTCGGTCATCGTCGTGCGCGACACCAGCCGGTTGTCGGTGCACAGCGTCACGCTGCAGCGCGCCTCGCGCATCTTGCGGAACGGATGCTTCTTCAGGTCGGCGCGCAGTTCGGGGATCGTCTGCTGGTTGCTGGTCAGGCAAACTTCGAGCGTGATGCGGCGCTCGGCGATGTAGCGCGCCAGCTTGTCGATGAACGCCTGCTTGTCGCGGATCGACCGGTCGCGGATGTGGCGCGGACTGAACAGCCAGGTGCCATGGCCGATGCGATCGGCGTGACAATCGGAGATCGCCTGGAAGATCGACTCCGGGCCGTAGTCCTCGCCGGCGTGCACGGTCTTGCCGAAGAAGTGCTCGTGCGCCAGTTGGTAGGCGGCCTGGTGGTCCTTGGCCGGAAAGCCGCGCTCCTGGCCGGCGAGGTCGAAGCCCACCACCGGCAGGCCATCGACCTCGGCCGCGGCGATGGCGGCGCGCGCCAGTTCCAGCGACGCCAGCGCGTAGACCTCGTTCGCCGGCGCGCTCGGCAGCGCCTCGAAGTAGGCGCGGTAGTGCTCGCTGAACTGCGGTAGGAAGAAGCGCAGCGCGCAGACGATGACGCCGGCCTCGAAGCGCGGCAGCAAGCCGCGCTTCACCTCGGGGTCGGCGTTGATCTGCTTCTTGGCCCGCTCGATGCCCTTGCAGACGGCGCGCAAGACCTCGCGGACGCGGAAGTCGCCGCGCACGTGCAGCTGCGGCGCGAAGCGGATCTCGACGTAGAAGACGTTCTCGGCGCGGCAATCGAGGCACAGCTCGTAGGCGGCGCGCTCGAGCGACTCGGCGTCCTGCAGGCAGGCGACGGTGAACTCGAAGCCCTTCAGGTACTCGGGCAAGTTGCGGTACGCGCGCTTGAACACGAGCTCCAGCAGGCCCTCCGGCGTGCGGCTCGGCAGCGCGATCTTGTGCTGGCGGCTCAGCTCGATCAGCGTGGGCAGACGCAGGCTGCCGTCGAGATGCAGGTGGAGGTCGGACTTCGGCAGACGCGCGATCAGGTCGCGCGACAGGCTCGGCTTCGCCATGGCGCGATCATGCGGCGAGGTCGCGGGTGCGGCAAGGCGGCGCGGCGGCTACGGTGCCACGCCGTGGCGGACGCCTGGACGTTGCTGACCGAGGACGCGCGCGAGCACGCGACGTTCGCGTCGTTGGCGGCGACGCTGGCGCTGCCGGCGACGCCGGCCGGCCCGCAAAACCGCCTGCGCGACGTCGGCCGCATCGCGACGCCGCACGGCCCGTGCTTCCTCAAGCGCTTCCGGCGCACGCAGTGGAAGAACCGGGCGAAGTTCGCGCTGACGCGGCCATTCGCCGCCGATGACGCGGCCCGCGAGTGCGCGATGACGCAGGCCCTGCGCGCGGCCGGCATCGCCGCGCCGCGGCCGCTCGCCATCGGCCGCCAGGGCGCGGCGTCGTTCTACCTGTGCGCCGAACTGCCGGGTCGGCCGCTCAGCGCGGCGCTCGCCGCCGGCGTCGACGGCACGTTGCTGCGGGCCGCCGCGCGTTGGGCCGGCGCGCTGCTGGCCAAGGGCTTCCACCTGCCCGACCTCAGCGCCGACCACGTCTTCGTCGACGGCGACAGGCGCTTTGGCGTGCTCGACCTGCACAACGGCGCGCTGGCGGCGCCAGGCCGGGCGCCGACGCGCTTGCTGC
>Ga0194121_10000595_pt1 | contig 63426 bp, 55 predicted proteins | sample TA2MahCa50mmetaG_FD_148609 | JGI IMG/M metagenome (GOLD analysis project Ga0194121, IMG submission 148609) | Freshwater microbial communities from Lake Tanganyika, Tanzania - TA2015020 Mahale Deep Cast 50m | ecosystem: Environmental > Aquatic > Freshwater > Lake | place: Tanzania: Lake...
CATGGCCACGGTAGGAAATCTCGGCAGCACAAAGCGGTTTGATTTCGCGACCATCGGCGAAAGCGTCAATTTGGCCTCGCGCTTGGAAGGCCTGAACAAGCATCTGCGCACTGAAATACTCGCGACACGTGCGGCTCAAAAGTCTGTGGACGGCGAATTGCTCTGCCGTCCGGTGGGTTACTTTCAGTTCAAAGGTTTCGGACAACCGATTGAAGTTCACGAACTGCTTGGTCCTTTGGACCCGGAACATGTTGCAAAGACGCAAACGTGGCGAGAAGCCTTCGGCGAAGGACTGAAGCAGTTTCATCGAAAGCAGTTCGCTACGGCCGAACAGAAATTCCGGCTGGCGATCAAGCTGCGGCAGGAAACGGAGCGATCTTCATTGGCCGGAGGAGCGATTCCATCCGAGGATGGTCCCTCGAGCTTCTATCTCGCCAGGATTGAAGAGTTCAAGAGCGATCCCCCATCCGATCATTGGCGTGGCGAGATCGAGATGAAAGAGAAATGATTTCAGTGCGTTCGGAACGCGCAACTTGGCGGATAGTGATCGCTGCGCAAAACATTCGAAACATTCGAGCTTCGGGTTGAATTCTGGATTGGAATGTAATAATCCTGAGCGCACTGATTTTGAATTCCCTTTGCGCTCCACACATTCTTTACGTTCATAACAGCGCCGATATTTATGGCGCGAGCCGGTCACTGCTGAGGTTGCTGCCGCGGATTCGGGAACGTGGATATGCTCCTCACGTTCTCTTGCCTGAAGAGGGGCCCCTCAAGGATCGGATTGTGGCGCTCGGTGTCGAAGTGATTGTAGATTCGCGGCTGACTGTGATCAATCGGTCGATCTTCTATTCGCCAAAGCTGCCGCTGTTTCTTTTGCGCTTTCCCATTTCGGTGTTTTGGCTTTGTCGTTTAATTGCGAACAGGCGGGTGGCACTCGTGCACACGAACACAGGGGTGATACCGGGGCCTGCGCTCGCGGCCAAGCTGGCCCGTGTCCCGCATATCTGGCATGTGCGCGATAGTTTCCTCGAGTTTCGATCTCTCTGGAATTCTTATCGCCGTTACATCACGGGCCTTTCGGCCAAGGTCATTTCGGTCTCGAATCCAATTGCGGCACAGTTCAACGGCGCGCCCAATGTCACGGTCATCCACAATGGAATTCCGCTGGACGAATTTCCGCATGATCCGTCAGAAATGCGATCGCGGTTTCGCGAGACCTGCCAGCTCGGCAATGACTTGGTGGTCGGTTGCGTCGGGCGAATCAAGTTTGTGCGCAAAGGGCAGGAGAATCTATTGCGTGCGGCCTCGATTCTGAAGCGGCGCGGGATTTCGGCCAAATATGTCATTGTCGGCTCGCCATCGCCAGGAAGCGAAGATCATTTGCCTCGACTTCAGCAGATGATTCAGGATTTGAATTTGCAAGATGATGTGATCTTGACTGGTGAACTGGCGGATACGCGGCCCGCGTATGCAGGGCTGGATGTTTTTGTGTTGCCGTCGGCGCAACCCGAACCGTTTGGCGGCGTGGTTCTCGAAGCGATGGCCATGAGGCGTCCGGTGATTGCGACGGCAATTGGGGGGTCTCTAGATCAAGTAGAGGATGGCAAGACCGGGTTTCTCATTCCACCGGCCGACCCGGAAACTTTGGCGGAAAAGTTGGCGATCTTGCTTTCAGATGCTTCGCGCCGGACGATGATGGGCGAGGCGGGGCGCGAACGTTTGGAACGTTTGTTCAGCATTGATCGCATGCTCGACAAACTCGATGGCTTGTACCAAAGCATTTTGGCAAAGTGATGGCTGATAATGATGAACCTGGACAACAACGCGGCGTACGCCTGGCTTGGGTTTATGCAAATGCTAGACCGGCGGGACGCCCGTCCTGCAACGCGCATCGAGTTCATGCGAGCATCACATTGAGTCGATGAATGAATAATTTGCAGCGTCCAACGCCGCGCGTCTTTCTGCAGAGGCTCGCGAATAATTATCCGGAGGCAATCCGCGAAGGCCTGGAGAGTGTCGGTTTCTTTCAGAATGTCTCGTCCGGTTCGACGGTTTTTCTTAAGCCCAATCTTACCTTTCCAACGTATCAACCCGGGGTAATGACTTCATTCGAGTGCCTCTCGGCGGTCACGAAACTTCTCAGGGAAGGCGGATACCGGGTGATTATCGGCGAAGCAGACAGCGGCGGGTACAATCGCTTCTCGATGGACGAAGTTTTTGAAAGGATGGGCATTCGCGCGCTTGCGACCGAGACCGGAGCCGCGGTTGTAAACATTAGTTTTACAGAGCCCGAGCTTGTCCGTTTGCAACGCGGTCCCAAAGAGATTTCCATCCCACTGCCCAAACTGCTGCTGCACGAAGTCGACGCCTTCATCACGTTGCCGGTGCCGAAGATTCACATGAACACGCTCGTTTCGATGTCGATTAAGAATCAGTGGGGTTGCATTCAAGATCCGGCCGAGCGATTGAAACTTCATCCCTATTTTGCCGAAGTTATCCACGAGGTCTGCCGTCGTTTGCCGAAAGCTTTTTCCATCATTGATGGGCGCTATGGGTTGAATGGCACCGGACCCATGAGGGGCGACGTTGTGGAACTGAACTGGTTGCTGGTGGCGAACGATCTGGTGGCCGCCGACCGAGTTTGTTGCCGGTTGATGCAAATTGAAGAACAACGTGTGCGATACTTGCGGCATTTTAAAAAGGCCGGTTGGTGGACTCCCTTCGAGAAGATAGCTATCAATCAGCCGCTCGAACCGTTCGTGAAAGAAAGATTCTATCTCAAACGCGCTTGGACGGATTTTCCAGGATTATTCTGCTTTAACAGCTCGTTTCTGGCTTGGCTGGGTTATCGTTCGCCGCTGGCCGGTCTTTTGCATCGGTTGCTTTATCTTTTCCGCAGGCCGTTTTACGATTACGACGCAGAAAAGAAACGCGTTCGAGCCGAGGGGAAGCCATCTTGAAAACCATCGAACGGGTTAATGTCCTTGGTGTTGGCGTGAGTGTTCTGAATTTGGCCGCCGCTTGCCAAGCCATTGCCGAGGCCGTTGAGCGAAAACGCAAGGGCTACGTCTGCGTTACCGGCGTTCATGGGGTGACCGAAGCGCAGGATGATCCAGGCTTTCGTCACATCTTGAACAACGCCTTTCTTTGCACGCCGGACGGAATGCCGATGGTATGGGTCGGCAAACTGCGGGGGTTCCGGCAGATGGGCCGTGTCTATGGCCCTGACCTGATGTTAGAATTGTGTCGCTGGAGTCAAAGCCATCCGTGCCGCCACTTCCTCTTCGGAGGCGGTCCAGGCATTGCCGAGGAGTTGAAAGGGCGGCTGGAAACGCGTTTTCCGGGGGTTAACATTGCAGGCTGTTTTACTCCGCCATTCCGTGAGTTGAATCCCACGGAAGAGCTTGAACTAAGGCAGGCCGTTCAGCAGGCGAAGCCGGATGTCATGTGGATCGGCCTTAGCACGCCAAAGCAGGAAAAATTCATGGCGAGGTACCTGGCGGACTTGGAGGTGACAGTAATGATTGGCGTGGGAGCCGCGTTTGATTTTCACAGTGGCCGAGTAAAGCAAGCGCCAGGCTGGATGCAGCGAAGCGGGCTGGAATGGCTGTATCGACTGTACCGGGAACCGCGACGGCTTTGGCGAAGATATTTTCGGAATAATCCGCTGTTTATCGGACGGATTCTCTGTCAATTCGCCGGAGTCAAACAGTATCAGCTTGAATAAGTAGCGGCGGGCAGTTTAGCCTTCGCGCCGTTCTGGACACGTAATTTATGACTTCTGAAAAAATCTTAGTATGCGGCGGCGGGGGGTTCATCGGGGGCCATCTGGTGGCGGACTTGCTCCGGCAAGGTCATCAGGATATTCGAGCGGTGGACATCAAGCCGTTCAATGAATGGTATCAACTGTTTCCGGGCGTGGAGAATCTGCAACTCGACTTGCAAGACAAGGAAGCTTGCGAGAAAGCGGTCCGCGAAGCAAAGGTTCTTTACAACCTCGCGGCTGATATGGGAGGCATGGGATTCATCGAAAACAATCGCGCGCTGTGCATGCTTTCCGTGTTGATCAACACCCATTTGCTCATGGCAGCAAAGAAGTTTGGCGTCGCGCGGTTCTTTTACGCATCGTCGGCCTGCGTTTACGCGGCTGACAAACAGGTTTCGCCCGATGTTGTAGCCCTCAAGGAAAGCGACGCTTATCCAGCCATGCCTGAAGATGGTTATGGATGGGAGAAGCTCTTCAGCGAACGCATGTGTCGCCACTTTCGGGAAGATTTCGCCGCGGTCACCCGAGTTGCTCGTTATCATAACGTCTATGGTCCTCACGGAACGTACGATGGTGGACGCGAAAAGGCGCCGGCGGCCATTTGTCGCAAGGTGATCCAAGCCAAGCTGTCCGGAAAAATGGAGATCGAGATTTGGGGTGACGGGAAACAGACGCGCAGTTTCATGTATATCGATGATTGTTTGAAGGGAACGCAAGCGATTCTGGCCAGCAATATTCTCGAACCTATTAACCTTGGCAGCAACGAGTTAGTTACAATCAACCAGCTCGTCGATATCGTTGAAGAGATCGCCGGAAGCAAACTGAAGCGGAGTTATAATTTGAAAGCACCGAAAGGAGTTAACGGCCGGAACAGCGATAATACGTTGATCAAATCGTATTTGGGCTGGGAGCCTAACACCCGGTTGCGCGATGGATTGGAAAAGACGTATCGCTGGATTTACGATCAGATGACCAAGCGTGCATCGTGATGACACGGGAACGCAGACATTTCCACATGCTTGGTTGTGATCCAGCAGGCTGAAAGTCTGCGCTACGACCCGCGCTCCGGTTTTAGATTGAGCCAAACTGCAAGAATGCTGTCTGAGTGATTGACTTGGCCGTATGGCATTAGACCCCAAAAAGAACCGAAGCTTTCGCGAGGAGTTGATTGATTGCTGGCAGAAACTCCCTGACAAAGCCTTGTTTTTCCCGCTCTTCGCCGCCTGGCTGGCTTTGTTTCATTTTTGGGGAAGCTCGACCTTGGGTTATATCAATACCCCGTCGCTGTTCGGTTGGCTGAATTATGTCTATCGAGGTTCGCCGGACGACGAGCACGGCCGATTGATTCCCTTCGCGGTGCTGGCTCTTTTTTGGTGGAAGCGGGACGAATTAACAGCCGTTCCCAAACGAATCTGGTGGCCTGCGCTGGCCCTGGTGGCGGTGGGGTTGTTCATCCATGTCACGGGGTTTATGATCCAAGTGCCGCAGATTTCGGTCGTAGCCCTGTTTGGCGGCCTTTTCGCTTTGACCGGTTTGGTTTGGGGCCCGCACTGGCTGCGCGCGAGTTTTTTTCCGATGATTCTGTTTGCATTCATGGTGCCGCTGGGAAGTTTGGGCGATGTGATAACGGTTCCGTTGCGGTTGCTGGCGACGACTATTACAGCTGGTCTCTGCGATGGCGTTCTGGGAATTGATCTGGTGCGAAGAGGCAACATGATCTTCGACAAATCGCTGCAGTTTCAATATGAGGTCGCGGCGGCATGCGGTGGCATTCGGAGCTTGATCTCGATGTTGGCGCTGACCACCGTTTATGGTTTTATGGCCTTCCGATCCAATTGGCGCAGGAGTCTGATAATTCTGGCGGCGTTCCCATTGGCTGTTGCAGGCAATGTATTTCGCTTGACGACAATTATTGTGGCGGCTGAAGCGTTTGGCCGGGGAGCGGGTGATTTTGTGCATGAGTGGCTTGGCATTTTGCCTTACATTCCGGCCATCGCGGGTATTCTGATTGTTGGGCGATTTTTACGGGAAGAAGATCCGACGCCTCCGGTAGGTCTGGCGCCTAAGGTCACATGAATAGCAACAATTCTTATCATGGGAGCGCGGACCGCCGAGCGAAAAAACGCGGACTCGGCAGTCCGCGCTCCCATGACTCATTGAATGAATAAAGAGAAATGGATTGTCCTGGCCGTGGCGCTCGCCTTGACCGGCGGGGTGGCAGCTTTTCTTAATGTCACCAAGGACAAGCAGCGTCTCGGGCTTCCCGGGTTGAAGATGGTGCAACAAGACGTATTGGGCGAGTACGCAAAAGTAGTCGGCACTAATACGGTTGCCCTTCCTCCGATGGTCTTAGGTTATGTTGGGATGCTCGTGCCGGTGATGATGACCGAGCTAACGAACCTCCCACCCGACACGACCTTCGCCAAGCGGCGTTACCAATCCAAAGACAAGGCGCCGATTGATGTCAGCGTTGTGCTCATGGGCAAGGATCGCACGAGCATCCATAAGCCGGAGATTTGTTTGACTGGCCAAGGGTGGAGAATCGAATCGTCTGAATTCCTGACAATTCCAATTTTGAAGCCGCATCTGTATGAACTGCCAGTGATGAAGCTTACGGCGTCCCAAACGGCAAAGGGGCCAGACGGACAAACGCTTGAGCGCCGGGCCGTGTTCACTTACTGGTTCGTTTCCGAAAATCGTTTGACCGCGCGGCATCGGGAACGGGTCTTGTGGGGCGCCAAGGATTTGGTGACGACAGGTGTTCTCCAACGCTGGGCCTATGTCTCTTGCTTATCGGGGTGTCCTCCTGGTCAGGAAGGAACTGTTTTCGAGCAAATGAAAGAGTTTATTGCCGCTTCTGTGCCCGAATTTCAGCTGGTGAGCGGGCCGAAACTCTCGGACGCCAAACCAACGACCGCCGCCTCGCTCAGGTAAGTGTTGTCCTGCCTGCCTAGCCAGTGTAAAAGTCGAACTGCCGCCGATCGACATCGCGATTGGCAATCGAGATAGATCATGTTACGCCGTCAACGCCAGATACGGGCGCAAATCCAAAAGCTAACCGATGCTGGCCTTTTCGCGCTCAGCTTTTGGCTGGCTCACCTGGTTCGGTCGCACTGGGAATTGAAGATTTTCGGTGGGTCACCGGACATCGAACCGTTCGAGCAGCATGCCTGGCTGTTGCTGGCCATCATTCCGGTGGCTCCATTTCTTCTGGATCTGCAAGGCTTTTACAATCGCCCACTGATCGCATCACGCCAACGTAGCGCCTGGCAATTATGCAAGGCCTGCGTCCTCGCGGTGATCGTCGTCATCTCGGTCATGTTCTTGCGAAAGCAACTGCTCGCTCGCTCCGTCATTATCTTGTTTCCAATCGTCAGTTTTCTTCTCGTAATGTTGAAGGAAGAACTTTTCCGCTGGTGGATGGAAACAAAAGTTGGCCAGGCTCAGTTTAAGAAGCGATTGATCCTGGTCGGTGCTCCCGAGGACACCGTTCGGTTGCAGTGTCAACTGAAGAAAACTTCCGGGGACGGTATCGAGGTTCTCGCGCAGCTTGACCTGAACGAGACTTCCGTCGAGCAATTGGTCGAATTGCTGCACAAGCATTCTGCGAACGGAGTGATCTTGACAGGCAAGCACACTTACTTCGGCCAGATCGAGAAAGCGATCCAAGCATGCGAATTAGAGGGCGTCGAGGCCTGGTTGCTCGCCGATTTCTTCAACACGCAGTTGTCGCAAACCACGCTCGACGACTTTTACGGGCGGCCGATGCTCATTTTCCGATCCGCGCCGGAAGAGTCCTGGCAAGGGCTGGCCAAGCAGGCCATGGATTTGATCGGCGCTTTGGCGCTCATCATTGCGCTCGCGCCACTTTTTCTGATGGTGACCGTTCTCATCAAGCTGACCTCGCCTGGACCGGTGCTCTTTCGGCAGCAACGAAGCGGCTTGAATGGCCGTCCGTTCACGATGTTGAAATTCCGTTCGATGGTCAGCGATGCCGAACAGCTCAAGCAAGAGCTGGCTGCCTTGAATGAAATGAGCGGCCCGGTCTTCAAGCTTTCGGATGATCCCAGAATTACACCCATAGGCCGATTTCTACGCCGGTTCAGCATCGATGAACTCCCTCAATTGATAAACGTCCTTCGTGGTGAGATGAGCCTGGTGGGCCCGCGTCCGCTGCCGGTCGATGAAGTCATGCGCTTCGACGATTTCGCGCATCGCCGCAGATTGAGTGTCAGGCCCGGGCTAACGTGCCTGTGGCAAGTAAGCGGACGCAACAATGTCACCGATTTCAAGGATTGGGTTCGTCTTGACCTGGAATACATCGATAATTGGTCGCTTTGGCTGGACTTTAAGATTTTGCTTCGGACGATCCCCGTAGTTGTGCTGGGGACAGGCGCAAAATAATGTAATGGGCGCCTTTGAACACGCAGGACCGCAGCGTTCACGCTGCAGAAAGGCGAATCTTTCCTGGACGGCTCCCAATTCGAAAGCAACTCGAGGTGCGGACCTTCTGCAGCGTGAACGCTGCGGTCCTGGAAGCATCGGGTCGCACGATGACTCGGCTTTGCCGCGAGGACTTTAAGATAGAGATAGAATATCTCGTATGCCGAAGAAACCAGCCTCACGCCGATCACTTGTTTCTGTGGTTACGGGCGGAGCGGGCTTCCTTGGATCACACTTGGTCGATCTCCTCTTGGAGCGGGGGCACAAAGTCATCGCGATCGACAATTTGGTAACGGGCAGCATCGGCAATATCGCTCATTTAGGAGGTGTTCGGGGGTTTAAGTTCATTCAACAGGACGTAACGGAATTCATCTTCCTCGACATGCCAGTTGATTTCGTCTGGCATTTTGCGTCGCCGGCGAGTCCCATCGATTACCTCGATCTGCCCATTCAGACCTTAAAGGTCGGTTCTCTGGGCACGCACAAGGCTCTCGGCTTGGCGAAGCATAAGGCGGCGCGATTTCTCCTGGCGTCGACGTCCGAAATATACGGTGATCCGTTGGTCCATCCGCAAACGGAGGATTACTGGGGGAATGTCAATCCAATTGGATTGCGCGGTTGTTATGACGAAGCGAAGCGCTTTGCGGAAGCGTTGACCATGGCTTATCACCGCGAGCATGGCGTGGAGACGCGAATTGTTCGCATTTTTAACACCTATGGGCCGCGAATGCGGCTGAATGATGGGCGAGTTGTTCCGGCTTTCCTCAGTCAAGCGCTGCAGAACAAAAGGCTGACGGTGTTTGGCGATGGTTCTCAGACGCGAAGCTTTTGTTATTGCTTGGATTTGATCGAAGGAATCTATCGGTTGATGATGAGCAACACGCCGTACCCGGTGAACATCGGCAATCCACAAGAGTTCACGATGCTCGAATTCGCTCGTGAAGTGATTCGAGCAACGGGGGCGCGCAGCAAGATCGTTTTCAAACCATTGCCCGAGGATGATCCCAAGCAGCGGCGGCCAGACATTACGCGAGCTCGAACACTGCTCGGATGGTCGCCGGCGATTCCGTTATCGGACGGTTTGGAGAAGACGATTGCGTATTTTCGGAAGAAGATTTTTAGTTCAAGCAAGAGCGGACGCAGTTAAGCTAAGAGGAGAGTTCGACCGCAAATGACGCTGATGAACGCTGATACAGGAGCAGCATCAGCGGCCCATGGGATCACCGGCAAAGTGAAGGACGCGGTCTCTGTAGCTTCGTCGGTATCTGCGTTATTGGCGAAATCCGCGGTTCAATCGCCGCCTTTAGGGTTAATCTTGGTTAATCTTTGTCGGATCGCATTTTATATTTGACCATGCCTCTGATTTTCAGTAACCAGCACGCGACTTTCTCGGACTCGATTATTGCGCTCGACTCAGGTCTGGCTTGATGTAGAACAATTTCGCGGATAAGGTGTCGAATAGTTAAATGCTAAATGCTAAATTCTAAATCATTCTTAAGCCTCGATTTCGGCGCGGGCAGCCTCAAGATGGCTGAGTTCGAATTGGAAGAAGCCGGCGCCCTTCTGCTCAAACAATACGGAACGAAATCCCTGGGTTTGGAAGGCTCCCAGGAAGCCGCCCGTGATACTGTCCTTCGCAAAGCAATTCAGGAGTTAATGGCCGAAAAGGCGTTTGGCGCCAGAAAGGCCAACGTGTGCGCTCCTGGTTTTCACGTCTTTTCGAAGTTCGTGAAATTACCGCCGGTGGACGCTTCGAAAGTAACCCAGATCATTCAGTACGAAGCTCAGCAAAACGTCCCGTTTCCGCTCGAAGAAGTCGTGTGGGATTACCAGATTCTCGGCACGACGCCCTCGGGCGAGCTAGAGGTTCTCTTAGTTGCCATCAAGGCCGACGTTGTCGAAGGCCTCTTTCGCACGGCTGAGGCAACTGGCCTGCGTTTGCAATTAGTCGATGTTTCTCCGGCCGCCTTATGCAACGCCTTTCGTTTCAATTACGGTGATCTCGAAGGCTGCACGATGCTGTTGGATATCGGCGCGAAGACGAGCAACCTTTTGTTCTTCGAGAAAGGCAAGGTCTATTCGCGCGGCATCAACATCGGAGCGAACTCGATCACGCAGGATTTTGCGGCCGAGGCGAAGATGAAGTTTGCGGAAGCGGATAAAGTCAAGATTGCGGAAGGGTTCGTCAGCTTGGGCGGCGCTTATGAAGAGCCGGAAAATCCGCATCAAGCCGCGATTTCGAAAATTGCGCGGCAGGTCATGACTCGCCTGCATATCCAGGTAAATCAGACGATTCAGTTTTATCGTGGGCAACAGGGTGGTTCGGCGCCGCAGCGGCTCTTCCTGGCCGGAGGCGCGTCTGTCATGCCGTATACCGCCCAATTCTTCGCCGAGAAGTTGAATGTCCCAGTAGAATATTTCAACCCGTTCCGGAATGTTCAGATTGATCCTGCCATAAACCTCGAGGAATTGGCTCGCGTCGCGCATTCGTTCGGCGAAATCGTAGGATTAGGTTTGCGCAATGTGGCGCAGTGCCCCGTCGAGTTGAACTTGGTTCCCAAGAGCATTCGCAAACGCCAGCAACTGGACCAGAAGAAGCCGTACTTTATCGCCGCGGTCTTCAGTTTGGTGCTGATGGTGTTCGCGTACGGCTGGTTTTATGATCGCGTGGCTGATGTCAAAGCGGCATCACTCGCCGAAATTAACCGAGACGTTGAACCGCTCGCGGCTAGCGAAGCGGAGTTGCTGAAGCACGAGGGCCAGATCAAACAGACCAAAGAGGAATTGGATATGTTTGGCACTTGGATGCGGCAGCGATTCTATTGGGCCGACTTGTTGACGAACGTGGCGACGATTCTTTTGGACGTCGAGCGGAAGCATAGCCGGCCAGGGGTCGAAGCCGGTGTTTGGATTGAGAAGTTCGGGACATCAACTGCCGGAGCGCTGCAAGCGACGCCCGAAAGCACCGGCGAGGGCGAATCCAAGCCGTATTGGATGATGATGGACCCGAAATTACTTGAACGTTACGGGCTGCTAAGGCCGGGAATGAGTGCCATGATGCAACCGAGCACCGGGGCTGAAGGAGACACGAATGCAGCGGCCGGGACGGACGGGACGAAAACCACCACTGCCGCTTCGAGTGATACCAACAACATCGTCAACGTCACATTTCAGGCGGTTAACCTGAACCGAAATGGACGGGACCCTGCCGCAAATGGCAACCTTGCTTACGCGGTTCGCGATGCGCTCTGGGAAAGTCCCTTGTTGGACAAAGCCGACACGGATCTTTCTGGAGAATTGCAGAACACTGTGCAAAGCGACGTTACATTTAGCTTTGGTATGAAGCTCAAGCTAAAGCCTCCCGTAAACCTCAAATAAACTATGCTTTGGCTTAAGCGAAATCTTGTTTTGGTCGTGGGAGGTGTCGTTGCGTTGGGCCTTCTGGGTCTGGCCGGTTACTTTCTTTACGCGAAGATGCAGCAGAACGCCGCGGTAACTGAGCAGCTGGCCACAACGACCGAACAACACAAAACTTTGGTCGAGCGCAATTCTCATCCGAACCCCGAGAACATTGCGGCGGCCAAGGAAGAACAGGCCAAACTCGCAGGATTTCTGGCTCAGGTTAAGACGCATTTCTCGCCACCGCCCCCGACAAACCAGATGACCAGCCGCGAATTTCGGAACTATCTCGATAACACGATTAACGAGTTGAAGCGCCGGGCTGATCAGGCGGGAGTGGAGGTGGAGACCAACTATTGGTTCACTTTCGAGGCCCACAAAAAATCGGTCAACTTCCCAACCAATCACGTCGGAACCTTGGCGACGCAACTCGCCGAGGTAAAGGCGCTCTGCAAGATTTTGTATAACGCCAAGGTAGTTTCTTTGAAGGGAGTAAAACGAATCGCGGTGACCAGTGACGATATCGGGTCGTCCGATTACACATCCGCCAAAGGAACAACGAATAATTGGGCAGTTATTACGCCGTACGAGGTGACGTTTGACACGTTTAGCGCTGAGTTGGCTTCCGTGCTCGAGGGGTTGATCCGGTCGAAAGAATGTTTCGTGGTCAGAAACATGACCGTTGAGAAAGCCTCAGACGCCGACGCGAATACGCAGGAGGAAGGGGTGACTTCCACAGAGGGCGGGCCGATGGACTACCAACGGATGATGATGAGTCGGTACGGCCTCGGGGGGCCGGGCCGGTACTATGGGAGAGGAATGCCAATGATGCCTCAGGCGCCAGTCAATCCTCAACCGACGCAGGCCAAACGTGACGTTGTCCTCGAGGAAAAGACGTTGAGAGTGACCCTCGAAGTCGACTCCGTAAGACTCAAAGCCCGCTAGCCTTCGCATGCAGTTTCTGAAAAAACATTACGAGAAAGTCATCCTGAGCATTGTGCTCCTCGGTTTGGCAGTCGCGGCAGGAGCACTACCCTTGCAAGTGGCGAGCATGCGGAGATTCCTTGACGAAACAATAACCGACCGGAGCCGGACAAAACGAAAGGAATTCACGTCGCTGGATTTGAGCACGAACTTAGCTGTCGTCCAACGCTTCCATCAGCCGGTCGAACTGAACCTCGCCGGACCGCATAACGCCTTCAATCCCGTAGTGTGGAAGAAGCGAGGCGATGGTTTTTTGGTGCGAGCTGCTGACCTCGGAGCTGGGGCATTGGAAGTGACCAAGATTGACGAATTACACATGACCGTGAGTTTCGATGTCGTGACGAGAGAAAACGCGGAACCCCAATATACCGTTGCGATTGCTCGCGAAACCGGGAGCCAGGTCCGGAAGGACAGCCGCATGGTGAGTGCCAAACAAAATCGCAATGACCTCTTCACTGTCGTTCGTGTCGAAGGCCCGCCGGAAGCGCCTGCGGCCTTGGTCATGCAATTAAAGGATGAAAGCGAACCATTCAGAATTACTAGGGAAGAACCCTTCGTTCGGACCATCGGATACGTTGCCGATTTGAGATATCCGCCGGAAAACCAGTTGATTCCCCGAAAACGAGTCAAGGATACGGTTCGCCTCGCCAAGGATAATGAGACGTACAATATCGTTGTCATCGACCAAAATCAGGTTGTATTGTCCGCGAAATCAACCCAGAAACGAACGACCATCAAGTTAAATGCCGCAGCACCGCCTGCCAAATAGCTCCGCTACTTAAGCTTTTTTTCGCAAAGGAAACCAAACCATGATTAAAGCAGCTACCACTACGCTCAGTCTCGTCCTCGTACTTGGTGCAGCCGCACCTTCATTCGGACAACAGCAGCCAGCTCAATTCGCCGGAGAAGAGGCGATCCGGCGCCAGGCAGACGTTGTTCAACTTCGCAGAATTCTCGAAGAAGCGAAGAAGGCACAGGGCAGCGGCGACCTGACTGGTGCGTCGAAACTTTATGAAGAAGCGCTTGAATTGGTGCAGCGCGTCGGGGTCGGCATAGATGACGAACGCCAAGCGACCGTCGCCGGTTTGGCTGCGGTTCGTCTGCAGTTAGCCGAAGACGCTCGCAAACGTGGCAATCTGGACGAGGCCAAAAAGCAGGTTGACCGTGTCGTGAGGGTCGATCCCACGAATGCGGCGGCGCAAAAACTTAAGGCTTCCATCGACGCAACTGTCGAAGCACGGAGAGGAAGTGTCGCCAGCAAAGAGGTCCGTGACGAGGTCCCGGCCATCAAAGAAAAGCGCATCGGCACGTCAATCCTTGTGCAAGACGCGAGGCTTCTGATTGAAATGGGAAAACTGGAAGAAGCGGAAGCTAAGCTCACCCAGGCCGTGAAACAGGACCCGGAAAGTCAAGGGGCCTTCTATTATTTGAACTACATCAAAGAGGCCCGTCACGCGCAGGAATCGAGAATACGCGAGATTACGTCGAAGGACAAAATGCTGCAGGTCGAGAAGGCTTGGAACGTTCCGATTATCCGAGATCGTTTGCCGGCCAGCAACCCGTTCGCGAAAACCAATCTCATTCACACCAGCCCAGCGCGAAATAAGATATTTAATAAGCTCGAAACCATCATACTGCCATCGACTTCGCCATACGATGGAGTTGAATTGTCCCGCGTCATCAATGAGCTCGATCAGCAAGTGCGGCAAATACTGAGGGGCAATCCTGAATTGCGCGGGATTAACTTCATTATTAATTCTCAGGTCGATATTCCAGCGGCGCCTGCTCAGTTCCCTGGCGCAATCGATCCGGTGACTGGACAGCCCGTCGCTGCAGCGCCTCCCCCGGAACCGGTCGATTTGTATAATGTTCGTGTGCGCCTCCCGCCCATGACGGACCTCAAGCTCATCGAATTCATCGACGCGCTCACGAAGGCCGCAGAAAGGCCGCTTAAATTTTCGGTGGAAGATTACGCCGTCGTTTTCACACAACGTTCTGCGGAACCGCCCCAGCTCTTCACTCGGACGTTCAAGGTGGATCCGAACACGTTTTATGAAGGTTTGCAAAGTGTCGTGCCGCAATTCTTGGGCACCGGCGGCGGCGGTGGTGGCGGGTTGGGCGGCGGCGGTGGCGGGTTGGGCGGCGGCGGTGGCGGGTTGGGCGGCGGCGGTGGCGGGTTGGGTGGTGGTGGCGGTGGGAGTTTTGCTTTTCCGCGCGTTGACCTTTCTGGAGGCAGTTTCCTTGGCGGCGGTGGTGGCGGTGGCGGATTTGGGGGTGGTGGTCGGCGGATTTGGGGGTGGTGGTCTTGGCGGCGGCGGTGGATTTGGCGGTGGCGGTGGATTAGGCGGTGGCGGCTTAGGAGGCGCTGGTGGTGGTGGCGGGGCTGCGGGCGTTCAAGGAGTTGGCATCGGTATCCTCGGTATCTCTTCGGTCAACTTGCGAGTGTCTGCTTCCCTGGCCGTGCGAGATTTCTTTGCGCAACTCGGCTTGGATTTTCCGACGAACCAAGTCGGCGCCTTGGGAGCAGGAGGAGGAGGAGGAGGCTTTGGACCTGGAATCCCGGGGGGAGGCGCGATTCCCGGACAACCGGCGGGTCAAACGGGCAAGGCGCTCTTCTTTAACGACCGAAACGGCATCATTTTCGTCCGAACGACTTTGGAGGAACTCGACATCATCGAGAAAGCGATTCAAGTTTTGAATGCCCCTCCGCCTCAGGTCCACATTGAAGCGAAGTTCACCGAAATCACCCAGAGTGACACGAGGGCTTTAGGTTTCGATTGGTTCCTCGGAAATACCCTCATGAATAACGGCCGAGTTGGGACGCAGGCTGGAACGGCGTCATCCTTCCAAGGAGCGCCTTCGCGTGCGAATCCGTTGGGTACTTTTCCAGGTGTTCCTCCAGGACTTGATCCTCTCAATCCCACGGGAACGACCATTCCTTCAACTGCGTCAGATCAGTTGCTAACTTCCGGCCTGGGCAACGTTGTGGGATCGGATCGACGAGACTTGCCTGCCATCGCAACGGTGACAGGGATTCTCACAGACCCACAGTTCAGACTTGTGATTCGTGCTTTGGAACAACGGAGCGGAATTGATGTGCTGTCGGTTCCGAGCGTCCTTACCATGAGCGGCCGTCAGGCCAAGCTCGAAGTGACCGAATTGAAAACAATCGTCGCCAACGGCCAGGTCGGCGCAGCAACAGCGGGCGGCGGCGGCGGTGGCCTCGGTGGTGGCGGTGTCGGCGGCCTCGGTGGTGGTGGTGCGGGCGCAATCGGCGCTGGTGTCAACTTCACGCCTATCCCTGTGCCGACTGGTCCTAACCTCGACGTGATCCCTTACGTTTCGGCGGACGGCTATTCGATTCAAATGACACTCATGCCTTCGCTGGTGGAATTCTTAGGTTATGACGATCCAGGTCCGTTCTTGCCACAGGCTCAATCTGCGGTCGGAAATACTTTGGGAACTCCGCTCACGGCAGTCTTGCCATTGCCAAAGTTTCGCGTGCGACAAGTTGTATCGAGCGTGAATGTGTGGGACGGCCAGACGGTGGTATTGGGTGGCTTGATTGCCGAAGATGTTGCCAAGATCAAAGACAAGGTCCCTGTGCTCGGCGACATTCCATTTCTGGGGCGCTTTTTCCGGAGCGAATCATTCGCGACGAGCAAGAAGAACCTCGTCATCTTTATTACGCCAACGCTCGTCGATCCTGCGGGTAACCGTATTCATCTGGAGGACAGCCTCCCGTTCGACCCAAACGTCATTCCGGCGCAGCCAAAGACTGATGCTAACCCATAATGCGACTGGCCAGTTGGCCATGCCGCGCGATGGGTTGATAACAAAACGATTATCAGAACCTCAAACTGTATGTTCTCCTCACTGTTGAGCGCCTGGAGAAGGCTTGCTGTCATCGGGTTCCTTTTTGTCCCCTCGGCTGCCTTTGCCGCAGATACTTTTAATGTCCAAGGCGGGGAGTATCCGATTGCCGGATTGTTGCGTGGCGATCAGATTTTTTCGCGGGCCGCTGTTAACGCGTCCGGCGGGTATCTCGTATGGCAGGATAATGCAACCGATGGCGATGGCTCCGGAATTAGCGCGCGTCACTTGAAGAGTGATTTGCTGGGGGGCTTAGGCGTGTTTCGCGTCAACGAGCAAGGCGCCGGTGATCAGCAGAATCCCGGCGTTGCGCTCAGAAAGGACAGGGGAGCGGTGTTTGTGTGGCAGGGAGGTCGATTAGGAGCGCAAGATATTTATGCCCGATTTGTGGTACCTGACGGCACCTTTGCGACCGGTGACATTGTCGTGAATACGTATCGCAACAACCAACAGGCGAATCCGGTTATTGCGGCTTTGGACAATGACGAGGTTATCATAGCGTGGTCAAGTTACGATCAAGATGGCAGCATGCAGGGAATCTTTGCACAGCGTTTTGCTCCGAATGGAACAAAATCCGGGAGCGAATTCCCGGTCAATCAATACAGCTCTTTCAATCAGCGAACTCCGGCCATTACTGCTTTGGACGGCGGGAGCTTTGTTGTTGCTTGGGTATCGGAACAGAGGCGCTTCGAAAATAGCGTCGATGTTTATGCGCGAGTTTTTGGCAGCGGACGCGGATTGCAAGGTAATGAGTTTCTCCTCAACCAAACCACCAATATCTGCGCCAACCCAGTCGTGATCGCTTCGAATGGCGGCTTTATCGCTGGCTGGAGCGAGAGAAACATCGCAGACCGAGCTAATGGCTGGGATGTATATGTGCGTTCTTTCGATCGCGAGGGCAGACCTCGCAATGGGGCCGTCAAGGTCAACAGTCACCTGAACGGGAATCATTATGCGCCACAGATCGCCCGGGTTGGCGATAATAATCTTGTTGTTTGGACGAGCTTCGGCCAGGACGGTTCACGGGAAGGGGTGTACGGACGGTTTCTCTCAGATAACGGGGCTGCTATCAGCTCCGAGTTCCAGGTGAACACGAGTTCGGCGAGCCAGCAAATTTATCCCACCGTTGCTTCCGATGGCGCCGATCGATTCTTGGTGGTGTGGTCAAGTTTCATTGGGGGCCCAACAAGCTTCGAACTTTTGGCGCAGCGTTATGCCATAAACGTAATCAAACCGGCGCCACCGTATGTCTCGGCACTAAGTTCGAGCCGGCTAAGTGTCACTTGGCCCGACGCCAGCGCAGCAGGCGTCACAGGATACGAATTATTCGTAGATGACAGCGCGGAACCTGTCACCACGAGCCTCAACATTGCCTCGGTTGGGCCATTCGCTCCTAGTTCCACGCACTCCATCAAACTGTCGTACAAGCTCGCGAGTGGCGGCCGATCGATGCTATCGGCTCCAGTAAGCGCGACCACTTGGGGCAGCGACGAGAACCTCGATGGTTTGCCCGATGATTGGCAAAGCCATTATTGGGGAAGCAAAATCAGCCTATGGTCTGATCCGAAGAATGACGACGATCGCGATGGCGCATCGAATCTACAGGAATTCCTGGCCGGCACGGATCCGAAAGATTCGGCGAGCGCGCTGCGCATGCAGATGGCAACGACAGATCAGGGAAATTTTCTGAGCTGGAACACGCAGCCCGGATTTGTTTATCAGGTCGAGTTGAAGGTGGATTTGAGCGCAGAATGGACCGATCTCGGCGCGCCTCGTTTTGCCGTGGGATCAACCGATTCCATGTTGATCAGCGGGCGAAATAATTTGATGTACTACCGTGTGAAAAGGCTCCGCTAACGCATCTAGAATATGTCACAGTCTGTCAAAAAATTGTTGTCTGTTTTGTTCCTGGCAGCGGTGGCGATGCCAGAGGCCAAAGCTTTCTCGCTCGGCGGACCTATCGACACCACATGGCAGACCCCTCAGATAGGCTACGGATTGGCTCCGGAGGACATCGTCGGCCCAATGAATTTGGGTGAGGAGTATCGTTGGAATACGCCAACAATTGTCTACGCGTTTGACAGCTCGTTCCTGGACTACTTCGGGCAAGAGGGCGTAAACGCGGTTGAGGCCGCAGTCCAAGTGATCAATGCCCTGCCGCCGTTTTCGGCGATGAGCGCCGACCTGTCCGAGTTTCCTCTCGACACGCGGCGATTCAATCACCGGGCGACCGCGCTTGGAATTAGGGACATGAAGTCGTGGGCGTTGTCGATGCTGCTCGAAGCGCTGGGCCTCGCTGCGCCGGAGCGGTGGGTTTATTCGTTGCGCGCTTTGGTCACCGACGGAAACGGTATCGCAGGCGCCATAACGATAAGGCGTAACTTCGACCCTGTGACGCTGCTGCCGTCGAGTTATGTGAATGGCACGCTTTATACCTACGCGATTGGGCCTATCAGCACTGTGCCCGAATTTGATGCAACTGAAGTTACGGTCGATCCTCTCGCCCCCAGTGTAACGTCAGTCGCGGCGCTGGCCGCCCTCGAATCTCTGTTAGCTGGGCCGCCGGGTTTTCGGACAGATTTTAGGGGCGCGGGGACACTCATTAACCCAGGCCTCTTTTACACTGGGTTAACCCGAGATGACGTCGGTGGTCTCCGATACCTTTATCGCACCAGCAATCATAATGTGGAAAATGTGTCGAGTAATGCGGTGAGCGCATTGGGAGCGGGTGGCGGAAATACGATTGGGTCGACCGTCGCGTGGTTGCCTGTTCCGGGCAGCCAAGCTGCTGGACAACAGCAGCAACCCGGCGGTGTTGGGGGCCAACAACCTGGCGGTGTCGGACAGCCCGGCGGCGGTTTGGGCGGCGTTGGCACAACGACGAACGCTCTGGTCGATGTGGCGTTACGGCCCGGAGTTGACAAGATCACGTTGATCCGCGCCAATTTCGATTCGATCATTGGAGCGACCTTCTCAAATGTTGTCGTTTATACCGATATCATCATTACCAATGGTGTGGTGCGGCAGCAGCTCGCGCGGCGTGTCCTGACGCAGCCCGACATTTTGTTTTCGGCGGCTGACTTAGGACTCATTAACAACATTAACCCGGTGCTAATTGATCGCGACATTGCTTACCAGAATAACAGCACGCTGAACTCAATTCGCCCAACTCCGCTCAGTGGCCCAGGCGTCATCAATCCGCGAGTGGAAATAGCTTTCGGCAAACTTGGACCGTTTCTGCAGAATTTTCCATTAGGCGGCTTTCGCGAGGAGCAAGCGATTCGCGGCCTGATTTGGGGTTCTTTTGATGGGACGACGAATGCGCCCATTGTGTTCCCGCGCGGAACGTCCATTGAACAATTGGAAAGATTGTTGCTCGAGAAGGGTGGCGGCACGCCCTGGAAGCTTGTCGGAGCACCCTAAGTCGTATTTATGCAACCTCCCATGAACCGGCTCGCAGTAGAACAGGCGTCCCGCCTGTTCAGAATTTCTTGGTGGATCAGGACAGGCGAGACGCGCTGTCCTGCGAGGAATAAGTTTTGTATGACAAAATCTAAGATTGCCTTCGCTTTGGGAGTTCTGCTCCTTTCCTTGGCGCCTAAGCTCGACGCGGCGGATCCCGTCTATGAGAACTTTGGCATTAACCGGGAGATTCCCCAGGTGGATGCGGCCACATTCATTAATCATGGCTTGTTCTCGGTCTCCACTGTCTTGCCATATGATACGCAGAATACGCTGAATTTTCACAACTTGGGAATTATGACGGGCAATCCGGGGTTTCGTTTCGATTTTGTGAGATCGGATGGCATCCGCGGTCCCGCGGCGAATTTTCTAAACGACCTTGACGCTCGAGTTTTTGCGACGAGCGGCGCCTTCTTCTTGCCTGGCACATCTGTCACGAATACTGGGCAGACGTTCGAGAATTCGCAGATCATCGTCTGGGCAACCAATATTTACAACCGAGGCCAGCTTCATTCCGACGCGCGCGGCCTTGTCCGGCTTCGTGGCGACAAAATGGATTTGACGCGCAGCAGCGTCGGAATCTTGCCATTTACGGGCGGGTTTTGGCGCATTACGCCGACGAACTTTATTCCTGAAATAGGAATATTGGACCTTTACTGGGGGATGAACCCCATGGGCGACGGGAGTAGCGCTTTCGGGACCGATACATTGGCTCAGCCGGTGCGCAACTCGACTAATTTCACCATCACCACGCCTCCACACTTAGTCACGAACGAAGCAGAACCGTTCGGTTTCCCAACCAGCATAGCGCTAACGAATGCAACCGCATTTGTCCGAACTAATGCTGTCACACCGACCAACTGGCTTATTCAGGCAGTCTTCGTCCAGGTTAGCGACCCGGAGCTGACGTTTGACGTGCGATTCGCCCCAGGCAACATCCTGACAAACCAATACCGAACGGCGATTGTAGAATTCTCCAACTCGGAAACGAACGTCTTGGATGGAGGCAATTTTCTCACGCAGGTTTATCTGGTCGATAAGGTCGCGTGGGAAACGAATTTCGTGTTGCTGACCAATCTGACCACGTTATCCACATTTCGCCCGTCTAATTACGAAGTCAGACGGGACACGCCGCGCGGGTTTGCCAATATGTTGAAATCGAATGCGACCAATGCGTCCAGGCTCATTTTTAATTCCGGATACAGCAACACGATCGCTACGAATATTTATTCGGGTTATTCGTTCAACATCACAAACGTGGTCGGCGTCATTCCGCGTGTCCCCGGTGCGTCCATTACCAATCTGCCCGGTCGCGTTGAAATCCAGGCTAACGAACTGAACATGAACCGTGGGCGCATTCGCGGCGAAGGTATCGTTAGTCTCAGCGCCAAGACTCTCACGAGCGAGACTTCGGTGATTGACGTGCAGAACCTGGCCCTGGACTTGGGAGCTTCGACTGAGCCTTTACTCGTCGTCAAAAGTGTCGTGAAAGAGACCATTGATAGAACCACGGGAGATATTTTTGCGTGGAGTGGCGTATGGACAAACCAGTCGGGAATGCTCGTTACTAATACGATTCCGGACCCCAACAATCCGGGTGGAACGACCAATGAAGTTGCCACCAACGTCATCGACATTGGCATTCATGTCCTGGTTGTGGACGCCACCAGGGTCCGCACAATTCAGCCTGTGTTCGTGCCGAAGTTCACTGCTCGAAGCAAGCAAGTGACCATTAGTGATAGCCTTCGTGTTTTGGAATTCTTGTCGGTCGAGTCCGAAAGTCTGACGTTGTCGCCGACCGGGAAGCTGATTCTGACCAACGCCACTCCGAATTGGAACCGAAGCACCTTTCCCAACTTGCGAAGTCTCGTCAATGAAGGGTTCATTCAGATCCCTGGTTCGGCGGATCTTGGCACTGGTCGCAGCCTGCCGTATGCAACCTATATTAACCGAGGCACCAACATTGCATTCGAGCATCGGATACGCAGTCAGATCTTTGAGAATAGCGGGCTGATTTTGGCAAACCTTGGTCCGCCGCCGCCGGGAATTGGCTTAATCAATGTGGATGCTGGCTTCGCAAAACTCGAAGGCGGAAGACTTGTTGCGGGCGGGCCGATCCGTGTTTCCGCAAACGACTTGAGGGTTCGGACGACATCGATCACAACGTCGCAGGCATTCACGTTTGCGGTCACGAACTCGGTCAGTGATGGCGGCGCTGGCGCAAGCAATGTCATTACCAGTGAAGGGTTTCATCTATTGAGGAAACCTCGGACAGGCGATCTCTTGGGAACAACTTTCAGGTCGATCGCTCCTTCATTCCTGGATATTCCCCACACCTGGGCTGGTGAAGATCGAGGGCCCGTCGCGGCGGGTTTCCGCGATAACATGGCCATCGGAAGACTGGTGCTCAAGGGTGGGTTGGATACCCTTTACACTTTTGTTGGCACTTCTGGGAAGAACGCGCTCTACGTTGACTTCCTTGATCTGCAAGACATCACTCCGGCGACCCTAGCGAATAATGTTCAGGTGCGACCAGGCTTCACTATCTATTTTGCCAACTCTTCTACTAATGCGCCCGCCGAACAATTGAATGGTCAACTCCAAGGGCGTCTCAGATGGGTGAGCGGGTTCGCTGGCCCGGCTAGTTCGGTCGATGTTCGATTGCGAGAGTCGGATAAGTTCGTCAAGATGAACAGCGCCCTGCGTTCCAGCGTCACCATTGATTCGGATGGCGATGGCATCATGAATGGTTCGGACACGACTCCTCGTGATGACCTTGATCCAAACGGAACGATAACGCTAAGCAATGTTACGCTTGGCGCCGCACCCAATGTGATAACCTTTTCGTGGGAAGCGATTCCCGGGAAGGTTTATGTCGTTGAGTACAGCAGCGGCCTCCAGCCGGCTAATTGGAAACACCTGCTGAATTACACGAACAGCTTCTCCGCGGTCGAAATGGCCGTGGTTCAAGATCAAGTCGTTGATCAAAACCAGCGCTTCTATCGAGTGCGGCTCGAATGAACCGCTGAACTGGACGCGCTTCTCTTTGCGTTTTAGTGACAAAAGTTTGTTCCGTCCGGAACAAACTTTTGTTTTGTTTCGAGAAACGCTATGAGCCCGCGCCCAGCGCGGAATTTGCGCCCCAGGGATGAAACTTTTCGGACTAACTGGCGGGATCGGTATGGGGAAGTCAACCGCGGGACAGTTGCTGGCGCAGATGCAGGTCGAGGTGGCTGACACCGACTTAATCGCCCGCGAGGTTGTTGAACCGGGGCAACCTGCGTTGGAGGAACTGCAGGCTGCTTTTGGCAACGAGATTATGCTGCCTGGCGGAACCTTGAATCGCCAGGCGTTGGCTCGCATTGCTTTCGCTGATACCGAAGCGCGCCACCGTTTGGAGTCAATCCTTCATCCACGTATTCGAGCCATTTGGCTCAGTCGGGTCGAAACATGGGGAACACAGCACCGCGATGCAGGCGTTGTCATTATCCCACTCTTGTTCGAGACCAAAGCGGAGGTTTACTTCGATGCCACGATCTGCGTTGCCTGTTCCGCTCTGACACAAGCGGAGCGCTTGCGCGCGCGCAAATGGAGTTTGCAACAGATCAACGAGCGGCGCCAGGCCCAGTGGCCGCTAGAGAAAAAGATGCTGCTCTCAGACTACGTCGTTTGGAGCGAGGGCAGCCTGGAAGTCTCTCGGGAACAATTAACAAGGATCATTTCAGGGTTTCGACGAGATGTTTCTGAGCGGCGGTCCAAGCTTTGAGATGCTCGCGTTAAACTCTAACTTGTTCCTGATGCTGCGCAGCTGCGTTTACTTGTTCCTCGGGATCCTCATCGAGATCGAAGAGCATCGAACGACCCGCCTCCAACTCGTAAACATATTTCCAACGTCCGTCGCGCAATCCCAACCATCCCAACGAATAATCGGTAAAGAACAACGCCATTCCATCTTCGCCGGATAGCAAAGATCGGCCTTGATAGTTGTCGGGAATTGGGAGGCCAACGAGGCTTAGGATGGTTGGGGCGGTATCGATCAAGCTGACCGTTCTGTTCAACATTGTCTGACCTGCGAACAGACCGGGGGCCGCAATGATGAACGGTACGCGAATGTTCTCTTCGTAGATCGATAAGGTATGGCCATAGTTGCCTTCGTGTTGGCCAAATGCTTCACCGTGGTCGCCCATGATTGCGAACAGGGTGTTTTGAAAAAGACCGCGCTCGCGCAGGCCATTCAAAAATGTTCCGAGAGCTGCATCGCCACAATGCAATGCGTTGCGGTACCGGCCAACCTCATCTGTTTCCGAAAAGGGGCCTCCATCCGGAGTTGCGTAAGGATGATGCCCGGCAATCGGCAAATAGGTCAGGAAGAATTTCTCCCCTTCGCTCAACGAATCGATCCAGGAAAGCATGCGGCGGACAGCTGACGGCTCATCCACGCCAAAACTCGAATTGCGGTTGCCTCCAATATCGCCAGCATCCTCCAATGTTTGGTCGCCGCGATTTTGGACGATCGAGTCCATTCCTAAATACATGAAGCGCCCGGAGTGAAACAGCGCTGTTCGATAGCCAGCGTTCGACAGCACTTGAGCAATCGAAGGATACGTGAAGTGTTCGTAGTCCAACACTCTGCCATGTCAGGTGATGCCGGATTGAGTCGGCCAATGTACCTCGTGTCGCTCGCATCATGGTCCAGGTCATTGGCGTTGATAAAAGGCGGATGACTGGAAGGTTGATCGCGATATAAGTGATAACGCCGGCGTAGAGCATCCAAGATAACAAGGGCCGCTTGACCGCGCGGTCTACGAGGGCGTAACAACGGGCAACGAGGATGTCTTGCCAGAGAAAGGCCAGGGGAGTCCAACCTGAAAGTGGAAAACTCCGGCCAGCCAAGGTGACGATCTTTACGAGAACGAAGATGGTAAAGAGGGCGCCGGCCCTCAATAGCCAGCCGTTGTCATTTTCGTGCAGCCCAGACTGCCCGGCAACATCGTCAAAACGAAAATCGCGTTTCATCGACATATGAGATTCAGTCGTTTCAAGAGGAGCCACGAGATTGTTTCGCTTCTCCCTCGCCGCTGCCAAATCCAATCGTGAACCAGAATATAAGGCCCTCCCGGATTTTGATAGATCGCATCACGATCGCCGATGAATGAAAGCGGTATGACAATTAGTTCCGCATCTTCTGACGTGGATCGGTCAAAGTGCCGATGGACAAATTCGATTCCAACAGCGTCTCCGAAAAAACGGCAAGTGAATGAAATTGTGCGCTATGGTATTGGCATTCCACCAGAGACCCAATCCAATGGGCAACGCACTCGGTTGCGTGGTGAGGATCGCCCCGAGCAGCAGAGCCAAAAGAATGAAAAGGGCATCCTGAGGTGAATGCCGCAGGATGCCCTGCGAAGGCCGTTGAAACGATTCATGAAAGGTTGACCGCTCCTTGACTGCGCCCGCTGTCCCATCAACGCGCTTGTTGATCCCGTTACCTATCGAAGGAAAAGAGCGGTGCGCTTGGGTTGTCAATGGCGTAATCATTTAGCGAGACTTTTGAATCCAAGCGGACGGCTGCTTCGCTTTTTCGGTACTGTTGCGCGGCACAAGCGCTAGCAATTGCCGAATCGGCGCATAGTTTGCGTCGCGCTCTTTCATGCGGATGAGTCCCCATCCAACGGGATAAGCGTCGGGATTCTCTGGTTTTTCATCGGGCTTGCGCAACTTGCCTTTTTCGCCATAGCGTGCCCCGAATCCGATCACTTCGGATTTGCCCGCGGCGAGCTTAAGGTCAGCCCATTCCGTGCGAGCGGCCTTGGCTTTTTCAGCAGGCAATTTGTAATAGAGATAGCCTCTCTTGGGCGCCGCATATGCATCACCACGCCCTTCTGCAAATGCGAAAGCGCCCCAGATTTGAATGCGTTCCGGTGACGTTTCATTAGGTTCGAGTACGACCTTATCGATGAGCGCAAAGACGCCGATAGGATCGCTTGCCTTGAGTTGCGGTGTTGCCACAACCATCAGGAGCGCCAAGAGGAAGAGATACTTGGCTGAATTCAAACCGATGGAAACGGTTTGACCGATTCTCGTTAAGGCCACACTGGCAGAACGAGTGTTGGAATAACTGGAACTTGATGAAAGCAGGATTGTTTTCATGCGCTCACCATAGCCTGGCCGTGAAGGTGAGTTGTCAGAGCCTTGTAAAATAGTTGCAAAAATTCGCGCTACTCCGTGGGTGTCATCAGTGCCGTGTGCTTGGTCCAGAACTTTTCCCAATCCGCTTGTTTTTTGATCAATTCTTGCTTCGGTTCATTGATTCCACTGGACGTTCCTTTCGCCAGGTTTCGGAAAGTTGTGGTATCCGTAGCAGCGGCGGCGTTCCAAGTCAGAAAGAGTACGACCGTAAGAATAATCAATCCGAAGCGAACGACGATGGCATTCATGCTCAAAACTTCGACTGAAGGCGAAGCTATTTCAAACCAGACTTTTTTCGTGTTTTTCATCTTCCGCCATGGAACACTGGCCATCAATGATCTTAACCGACGCTGAACTGGCTAGTTTAGTGGAAGTCCAACATCGCTCGCCCCATCAACTCCTCGGCATGCATCCGTTGGGCGATGGCTCCGGGGTAGTGGTTCGCGCATTTTTGCCCTGGGCCGAAAGTGTGAAGGTCATGCCGACCCACCAGAAAAACCAGCCATCGTTCAAGCTCAAGAAAGGTCATCCATCGGGGTTATTCGAAGGCGTTACGCGAGCCGCACGAAAGGTTTATGCTTATGATTTAGTCATTACCGATCGGGAAGGCTGCACGTCTCAGACTCGTGATCCGTATTCCTTTCTCCCCACCCTGAGCGACACGGACCTTTATCTTTTTGGCCAAGGCAACGAATTGCGAATTTACGAGAAGCTCGGAGCGCAGCTGCAAACGATTGACGGCGTGCCCGGAGTAAGTTTTGCCGTTTGGGCTCCGAATGCTCAACGGGTGAGCGTCGTCGGAAGCTTCAATAATTGGGATGGGCGTTGCCACGCGATGCGATCGCTGGGCGCGTCGGGTGTTTGGGAATTATTTATTCCCGGTGTCGGCGAGGGGGCCCTCTACAAATTCGAAATTAAAGATTTGCATGGCGCAATCGTGTTGAAGACGGACCCCTATGGGTTCTTTTACGAAACGCCGCCCAAAAACGCTGCGGTTGTCTGGAACACACGCAGGTTTCATTGGACCGACGAGACATGGATCGGACAGAGGCGTCGGCAAAATGCGTTGCGGACCCCCATGAGCATTTATGAAGTTCACTTGGGTTCCTGGCGAAAGAAGTCTCTCGCCGAATCGTTCGGTTATCGAGAGCTGGCCGACGAGCTTGTGAAATACGTCAAAGAACTTGGTTTCACACATGTCGAGTTATTGCCTGTGGCCGAACACGCCTATTACCCATCTTGGGGTTACCAAGTGACGGGTTTCTATGCGCCCACCAGCCGGTATGGGACACCCGATGACTTCCAGTTTCTGGTCAATGCGCTGCATTCGGCGGGCATCGGTGTCATCGTGGATTGGGTCCCGGCACATTTTCCGCGCGATGACTGGGCATTAGCTCGATTTGATGGCACCGCGCTGTACGAACACGAAGACCCGCGGAAAGGATCGCACCAGGATTGGGGAACCTTGATTTTTAATTACGGCCGGCATGAGGTCCGGAATTTTCTGTTCGCCAACGCATTGTTCTGGTGCGACCGCTTTCACATTGATGGCCTGCGTGTCGACGCTGTGGCCTCGATGCTGTATCTCGACTATTCTCGAAAGGAAGGGGAATGGATTCCCAACAAATTCGGCGGACGCGAGAATCTTGAGGCGGTCGGTTTCTTGAGGCACTTCAATCACCTCGCGCACACTGAATACCCTGGGGTTATTACGATTGCTGAGGAATCCACTGCTTGGCCGCAAGTGACACGGCCTCCTTACTTGGGCGGACTTGGCTTTTCGTTCAAGTGGAACATGGGTTGGATGCATGACACGCTGCATTATTTTTCGCGGAATCCAATACATCGAAAGTACCATCAGAATGACCTCACGTTCGCGATGCTTTACCATCATCACGAGAATTTTATTCTGCCGCTGTCGCACGATGAAGTAGTTCACGGCAAAGGTTCACTGGTGGGGAAGATGCCTGGCGACGATTGGCAGCAATTTGCGAATTTGCGGGCTCTGCTCGGATACCAATGGCTCTTTCCCGGCAAAAAATTGCTCTTCATGGGGGGCGAACTGGGACAACGGGCGGAATGGAGCGAAAGCGGGGAAATTGGCTGGCGGCTGCTCGGTGAAGGGCCTTACCATCGAGGCCTTCAACGGTTCGTCCAAGACTTGAATCAGATTTACCGGCTTGAGCCAGCGCTCTGGGAAAGCGACTACGACTTGGAAGGGTTCTTTTGGATTGACTGTTCGGACGCGGAGTCGAGCGTGCTTTCATTTGTGCGCCAAAATCGCGAATTGACGAGCCAACTTGTGATCATCTTGAACCTGACTCCTATTCCCCGAACTGGTTATCGCATCGGTTTGCCGAAAGGGGGGAACTGGCGGGAGATTCTAAACAGCGACGCTCAGATTTATGGTGGCGCCGATTTCGGAAATCTTGGAGCTATTACCGCCGAGTTATCTCCGAACCATGGCCAGCCTTTTTCCGGCTCGTTTGCCTTGCCGCCATTGAGCGTGCTTGTCTTTCGCGCCGATCATTGACGAAACGGTTATGCGATCCATATTGAATCGGCAGCCAGATTGACGGAACGCTTGTCGAACAAGAAGATGCCTAGAAGATTTTTCAGCGGCCCTCCCTCGCCCGAGGAATTTCAGCGTCAGCTCACCGATTTTATGCGCCAGCATTTTCAGACGCTGGGCGGGCGGGCTCCCGCCCATTCGGACTCGGTCGGTTCGTCCGAAGATCCGCCGGCCCGATCGTCCGAGGCTGACTTTCACTTCGATAAGAAACCGCGAGATGTTAAGGCTTATTTGGATCGATTTGTCATCAAGCAGCAAGAGGCGAAGAAGGTTTTGAGTGTCGCGATGTGCGACCACTACCACCAGGTGCGGCTGGCGATAGCAGGCAAGGAACAGCCCAATTATACCAAGCAGAATATCATCCTCATTGGGCCGACGGGCGTCGGAAAAACGTATCTCATTCGAAGCGTTGCTGAACTGATTGGCGTGCCCTTTGTGAAGGGCGATGCAACGAAGTTTTCCGAAACCGGCTACGTGGGGGGTGATGTCGAAGACCTTGTCCGTGAACTGTTGCGCCGCGCCGATGGCGATGTCGAACGGGCTCAATACGGCATCATTTATATCGACGAAATCGACAAGATTGCCGCAGCGAGCCGCCATTCTGGCCGCGATGTCAGTGGCCGCGGCGTGCAAACCAACCTCCTCAAATTGATGGAGGAGACCGAGGTGCCAGCGCGTTCTCCACAGGATATCGCCGGTCAGGTCCAAGCGTTGATGGAAATGAGTCAGCGCGGCAAGAAGTCGGCCAGCGTCATTAACACGAAACACATTTTGTTCATTGTCAGCGGCGCTTTTGATGGGCTTGAGAAGGTGGTGCAGCGCCGCCTGCGGGAGGCATCGATCGGTTTTGCCGCCAAGGGACACTCGCTCGACGAGTCAAAGTGCCTGGAGCAGGTCGCAACGCGCGACTTTATTGATTTTGGGTTCGAGCCCGAATTTATTGGGCGTCTGCCCGTCCGTGTCGTTTGCCAGCCGCTGTCAATCGAGGATTTGTTCAGTATTTTACGAACTTCTGAGGGCAGCATTATTCGCCAGTACGAGCAAACATTTGCCGCCTACGGGATCGAGGTTCTCTTTACCGACGAAGGACTTCGCCAAATCGCGACTTTGGCTGCCGAAGAACAAACTGGAGCTCGTGGTTTAATGACGGTTTGTGAACGTGTCTTTCGCGAGTTTAAGTATGAACTGCCATCCACAAATGTGAGACGATTTGTGGTAACGCGCGAACTAGTCGATAATCCGATTGCTGAATTACAGCGATTGCTGTCTGAGCACGTCCGTGAAGAGCGCGAGTTTAGCCGGCAGTTGGTCTATGAATATGCGACGCGGTTTTTTGAAAGCCACGGTTTGAAACTTCAGTTCACCGAGTCTGCAGTTGAATCGCTAATCTCGCTCGCTCATGAAAAGTCGCTGTCCGTTCGCGATCTTTGCGCCGAAAAATTTAAAGACTTTCAGTTCGGTCTGAAGTTGATTGCGCAGAACACGGGCCAGCGGGAATTTGTTCTCGACGCCAACGCCACTCTTGCTCCCGACAAAGTTTTGAGCGATTGGGTCGTTGCCAGCTATCGCGAAACCGGCACGAGAGGCAAGTGGGTAAAGGCTAATTGACTCAGCCGAGATCCGCCCCAAAACAAAAAAGCGCGGTAAAATCCCGCGCTTGGTAGTTTTGAAATTGTTTGGTTCTCAAGCAGAACGCCGCTTGAAACGTCGAGCAGCAATCAGGAAAAGACCGCCGATAGCTGCCAGTGCGTAGGTTCCGGGTTCCGGAACGGCAGTGATGCGAGCGGCGAAGTTCATCGGCACCGGGCTAGCCGTAGTATCCAGGAGCGTTGACCAAGTTCCATTGGCATTCCTCTGCCAAAAATCGTCGAAGCTGGAACCAACGGTTGGGGGATTGTAGATCAAAAGACCGGCCTGCTCGTTCGCTTCGATACCTCGGAAAATAACGCTCCAGGTAAAGGTCGAGGGAACGGTGACAGACAACGCTTGGGCAACGACAGTTTGAAAGCCAGTGCTCAAAGAAAACTCACCGCTACGGTAGAGCTGCGTTCCTGGTTCAATCCCGGTCGTGCCCGCGTCGTTCCGATGGAAAAAGAGCTCACCAGTTTCATTGCCGCTCGTTGCTCCGCCGGGCCCCGTCAGAAAGTACTCGAATTGAAAATCCGTGATCCTGCGATCACTGCCGGTAAGAAACACCTGATCACCAAATTGAGGAGTCGCACCGTTCACGGCTGCGGGCGCGAACGAACGGTTGAGGTTATTTTGCGTGTTATTATAAACGACGGCCGCAAACCCTGCCGTATTTCCCAAAAGAGCCGCCGAAAGTAAACCTATGCAAATCGAAAGGTGAGCTTTGGTTCTAGTCATAGTTCCCGAGGTGTTGTTCAAACAGTTTAGTTCTCTTAAAAAATTCAACTCCGGTATCCAACATCCAACCTGATCAACTCATTCGAGTAAGGTTTCTATTGATTTCTAAAAGATTAGTCAAGAGGTTTTTGAAAAAGATTTGGTCCCCACGGTCCCCACAAAAACGTGCCGAAATCACGCTCCTTACCGCTCTTTTGGCGCCAAAACCGCGTTGCCTAAGCCGGCATAGCCGTCCACCATCCCTGAACAAGCCAATTCCCAAGTCGATAACCGGTAATTCGCCCTCACTCCCGCTTAACGACGCCGAAAAGCAGGGGACCGAGATGCGCCTGATGGAAGGTTAATGGCACCTGATGGTGGTATTACGGGTTTTCCGCTGGAGCGCCAAACTTGACCGTCAACGAGTGAGCGTGATTGTCCCGCATGACAACCAGTTCCGCCGAGGCCGAACGGTTAAGACGACCGATGATAGAGATCAATTGGTCGTAATTCGAAATAGTTTCTTCGTTTATTCTAACGATAACATCTTGTGGCTTAACGCCTGCCCGTTCCGCCACCGAGTTTGCGCTTACTTGGGTAACCTTGACCCCATCGCCGCCGAATTCAGGATCGAACTGGACCCCGAGTTGCACGCCGCGATCGCGCCTTGAACGTCGGAAAGGGACGCCGTCCGCTTTGGTAAAGGAAGGTCCTGTATCGGCGTTAGCAAGGTGGTCCACGAAAAGCCAAGCGAGCCGCGTTACTTGTTCGATCTCAGTCGTATGAATCAACGGCCAGTCGTCCGTTGGCTTGTGGTACTGCGGATGGAGGCCCGTGTGAAAGAAAAGGACCGGTATGTTCTGATTGTAAAACGAGGCGTGATCGCTGGGACCGCGGCCTCCTTGGCTGGTGGTTATGTTAAGAGGAGAATTCTGCTTGAGTTGATCTACCATTCCTTTGAATCCAGGCGATGTGCCAATCCCCCCAATGTTCAACCCGTTTTTGCCACGGCCGACTTGATCTAAGTTAATCATGGCTAATATGTTGGAAAGCGAGTGTAGTGGATGCTCGACGTAATGCTGCGAACCGAGCAGACCGCGCTCTTCGGCGTCAAAACCGATGAACAATAAACTGCGTCGAGGCCGGACCTCAGCACGGGCAAACGCTTCCGCTAGTTCAAGCAACGCCGCAGTCCCGGACGCGTTATCATCGGCCCCGTTGTGGATTGCGCTCGCCGTCCGATTTGTTCCAGGAGGAAGTCCGTAACCGACGTGGTCAAAATGAGCGCCCAGCAGAACGATTTCATCCTTCAACATCGCGTCTGCGCCCGGCAGAAGACCGAGGACATTGCGCGCGGTTGCTTTCTGAGAGAGAAGTTCGACGTTCAGTTCGATCAAGTTATCCAGTGCAAACGATCTCGGTTTCAGATCGATGTCAATATCGGCAACCAGTTTAGCCAGATCATGATTCGCCGACTGCAACCATCCTGCTGCCAAGTTGTAATCGACGAATATCATTGGGATCGACTGTGCTCTCAGTCCAAAACGAAACGGTCCGCCCGAGGCCATTTGGCTTATCGACTGTCGGTTGGGTGCGGCGTCTGCGATGAGCAGAGCTTTGGCGCCGCGCTCCTGCGCCACTTTGAGTTTAGTTCTGAATTCCGCGTGAGCCGTGTGATTCGTTCCTTGGAAAACGCTCTTCGGATCGTTCGCTTGAGGTTCGCGGCGCAGCACGAGAACGATCTTGTCGCGTACGTCGATCGCTGCGTAATCGTCGTATTGATGCTCCGGCGCAATTATTCCGTAACCGGCAAAGACAACCGCCCCTGTGGCCGATTGCCGTTCGACATTGTCGAAGGGCAGAAAATCCACTGATGCGCTGTGGGTGCGTGCCTCACCTTTCGCTCGGCTGACCAGCCGTGTCGCAGGCCCTATCTTCGAGCCTAATGCGATTTCAAACTCCTGAAACCAACTTTGGCTTTGGCCGGCTGGTTGCAGGCCATATTTTTCAAATTCGAGCGCCACGTATTTTGCGGCCAAGGCAGCGCCCTTTTCACCACTTCCGCGGCCTTCGAAGTCATCGTCAGCCAGGTAGCGAATGTGCTGCATTAGTTCATCGCTGGTGATGCCCATCGCGTCGGGACCCATTGGCGTCGGCGCAACCGTTTGTGCGGAGGGAGTCAGGACCGTTAACGTGCTTCCGAGAAGGACTGCGGCGATCCGGCGCGTAGTTGGTTCGAACACTTTTATCGCTTTGAAAATCATAAGATTGGTTAAGGCCCTACTCACTATCGAGGCATTGGATGCTTTCGTCTGCCAGTTGAACAACAATTTCGGCGAGCCCGTCGCCGTCCAAATCCGCGATGGCTGGCATTGAGAGGTTTGCTGCCGCTTCCCATTCCCAGAGAATCCTGCCGGAAGAGCGATTTCCGGTGACTGCAATCAACTTGTTGCGTGAGACGTAAAGCAGCTCGTCGCCTCTCCGACCGTCGATGTCTGCCGCAGTGACTCGATAACACGACGGATCAGGTCCTTTCAGCGACCAGAGGAGCTTTCCGTTCCTGGAGTCAAAGACGCGCACTCCATCAACATAACCGGCCGACCCAATTTCGAAAGTTCCGTCGCCATCGATATCCACGAGTGCGTGCCGCACCGCGGTTGTTTGCCCGACATTGTCGTCAGGTTTGCCGGTTGGGTAATCCGAACGCGCTAGTCCATGCCAGATCGGCGCGCCATTTGTCTCGAGCAACGCGAGGATGTAGGGCGAGTCGAGGAGCACGGCCGGTTTGTTCCGGTTCAAAAAATCAAAGACCATCGGCTCACCATAGGCGGCCCAGGCCGGGAGTTGCTTCCTGCTCGCCAACTCAACGCCATAGCTCAGGCGGCCTGTCCGGCCATCTGCAATCCAAAAGCAAACCGGGTAAAGCGACACCAGTTCATCCAGTCCATCCCTGTCAAGATCAGCGATACCTGGCGGGGCGCCGGCGTAAGCCCACGAAAACTGACCCGGGACGGTCGCTTTCTCTTGCCTCCAAATCAGAGCGCCCGTGCGCCCGTCGATCAGATGTCCGACATCTGAGTGCATCAAACCTCGCCGTGTATTAACAAACAGATCGCTTTGGTTTTTCGAACGAAAGTTGCCTGGCCACCAAAAGGTGAGGGCGCCTGCATTCCAAATCGGCAGAGCACCGGGCGTTTGTTTGAACGCCGTCTGCCAAAGCCGTGAACCATCATGGCGATATGCAACCAACAGGGCTCGACCTGTTCCGTCCTGGTCCGCAACGATGACCTCCTGCCCTCCGTTTCCATCCAAGTCGGCACCCACGATGCCGAGTCGCCGGCTTCCGTCGCCCATTCCACGACCGGTTCGACGCCAAAGCAGGCGAGGCTCATTGCTTCGTTCTTTTGGCGGTTCGATGGCGAACACCTGTTGTGCCGTTCCTTCCGATACGACGATCATGGGACCGTTAGTCTGAAGGCGGGCGATGATCGGCGAAGAAAGCGTAGTGCTGAGTGGTTGGCTGGCGACGACCCGCGCGTCGGTATTCGTGCAAGAGATCGCCAGGACGCCACCTTTGGGAACGTTCATACGCACGGTTGCGGCCATTCCGGGAGGACTGTTAGACGTAGCCGCCCACGCCACGAGGTTGAACTCGCCAACGAACCCTGCCACGGACCACAGGCAGTTCATCGCGCTAGCGCCATTACCATCAAGCCGCAGCGCGCTGAGCGTCACGGTATAGCTCGATTCTGCGTCGAGTCCCTGCTCAGCGACGCAAAATGCCGGGCGAGCACCGTTTGGACTCTTGATAATGGGCGCCTCCTGCATGCTCTGCGAAGCGGTCGTCGACCAAGTGCTTCCCAAACGCGGCAAATCTGCCGTTATCCAGGCGGCGAGTGGGCGTGACCAGAGCACCGCCGGTTTCGTGTGTTTCAGACTCACCATTTCAATGGAGCCGTACGTCGGCACTCGCACACCGTCGGCTGCGATAAGAAACAGTTCCTCTCGTTGATCTCCGTCCAAATCCGCTGAGCCTTTCAGAAAGCGGCCGGGGAAGTCGTGAAGCGTCTTGCCAGTTGACGCATCGATTACGAGCGCGTGCCATTGGCTATCACCGGTATCATTAAACAAATTCAGAACGATTTCCAGCCTCTCGTCCCCAGTTGCGTTGACGAGAGGACGCGGTCCAATCCGCGGCCATTTCGTTCGTTCTTCGATCTTTTGCTCGATGTCGCGGCGCCAGCGCACTGAGAGCCGCTGGGACTCGGATTTCTTGGGGTCATAATTCAGCACATCGATGTGGCTTTGAAAGTCTCCGATTGTGACAAGCTCAACCTGTCCGTCGCCGTCCACGTCTGCCACGCCGAACCAACCGTAAGGACGGCTCTGATGATATCGCAACTCGCTTTCCTTCCGGCCTGTTGTTCCCTCGAAGATCATGACGCGATAGTGTGCGGCGGCGCAGACTTCCTGCACTCCATCGCCGTCGACGTCAACCTCTCTCCATAAACAAGAAACATAAGCTATTCCACCAGCTAAACTTTGAGCTGTTCTTCAAGAGCCAAGCACATACTTCACATTTAACGGATTGCAATGCGGTTCTGCCTTACATTACATTGGCCGCCATGAAACGGTTTTTCATTCCTGTCTTCTCATTTTTATTGTTTGCGCTGGTCGTCAATGCGGTGGGTCCGGATGATCAATACATTCAAATCTATAATCTCATTCAAGAAGGAGATCGTCTTGGTGGCAGTGGCCAGTCGGGCGCCGCGCGCGAAAAATATCTCCAAGCTCAGACGACTTTAAAGAAGCTGCAGTCCGCGTATCCGAATTGGAATGATGCCGTTATTCAGTTTCGTTTGAATTACCTCACTGAAAAACTGGGCTCTTCAACTGGCGAACGGCCGGCTTCACCTCCACTCGAAAAGGCCGTTCCTGAAAAGAAGCCGGCGACGACCAAGCAGCCCCAGGCAACACCTGGAGAAGACAGTCAACGAGTCAGCGCATTGAATGAAGAAGTCGCACGGCTCCAACGCGAAAACGGGGTTCTGCAAGCGAAGCTCAAAGAAGCGCTCTCCGCACAGCCCGCCGCAATTGATCCCCGCGAACTCAATAAAGCGGAAGCGAGAATTCGAGGCCTGGAGAAGGATAAGGAATTGCTGCGCGTCAGCCTCAAACAGGAACAAGCGAAAGCAGCCACACCGGCGGCGACGGAAGAGCTTAGGAAAGCTTTGTCGGAGGCGAACAACAAACTTGCGCGAGCTGTCGACGCCAATGTTGCTCTCGCGCGCGAAAAGGAGATTCTCGAAGCCCGGTTGCAATCCATCACCCGCGAAGCTGCGACGGCTAAGATTGCGAGCGAAAACAAGAAGGTCTTGGAAGGAACCCAGCCACCTCCCGTCGCGCCGGGCGCCGCCCAGCCCACACCAGAGGCGAACGCTGCACTGGCTCGCTTGCAAACTCAATTGAATACGCTTCAGAACGAAAAGGCGGCATTGGAAGCAACCAAAAAGGATCTCGAAACCAAGCTAGCGAGCGCGTCGGCATCTGCGCCTAAACCTGCCGGAACTGAAAGCGAGCGCGTGAAACGGCTCGAGAGCGAACGGGATGGCCTCTTAAAGAAGCTGAACGAAACGACCAAGCAGCTCTATGACAACAAATCGCGCACACAATCTGTTCAACGCGATCAATACGAAAATCAATTGGCGATCTTACGGGCACGGCTCGAAGTATTCGAGGCGCGGAAAGTTCCTTTTACCACGGAAGAACTGGCTCTCTTCAAGAAACCGGAAGTAACCACAACCAAAGTGGACCTGAAGGCAGGAAAAAAATCGTTGCGAGAATTGCCGCGCGGCGCCGGGCCTCTTTTGGCGGAGGCTGATCGGGCCTTTGCTACCAGGCAGTATGCCGAGGCGGAAAAGAAATACCTTCAAGTGCTGAAGCTCGACGACAAGAATGTCTTCACGCTCGCTAACCTCGGCGCAATTCAATTGCAGCAAGATCGCATCGAAGACGCCGAAGCCAGCCTCAAACGAGCGTTGAGCGAAGATCCTAATGACACCCGCGCAGTCTCGTTATGGGGATACTTAAAATTCCGCCAGGAAAAATTCGATGAAGCGCTCGATGCGCTAAGCCGCGCTGCTCAACTCGATCCGCAAAATCCCGAAATCCAAAACTATTTGGGAATTACGCTGAGCCACAAAGGGCAGCGCGGTCCGGCCGAAACTGCCCTGCGCAAGGCAATTCAGATCGCGCCAGGATTTGGCGACGCTCATCAAAATCTCGCCTTGATCTATGCATCCCAACAGCCCCCCTTCAAGGAACTGGCGCGCTGGCATTATCAGAAATCACTTGCCTGTGGGAATCCGCAAAATCCGACGATCGAGAAAATGATCGAAAGCGGTCAAGCTTCGGCAACGCCCCCCGCGTCGGAAGCCAAGTAAGTTGGCTCGCTAGTGGACTGCGCCGCTGTTGCCCACTTTGATGCAAGTTGGCTGTGCAATGACGAATGAGCGAAATCCGAATTTCGAAGAATGACCAAATGACGAAATCCGAATGGACCATTGTGGTGTCGGATCGAGGTCATTAATCATTGGAGCTTCGTCATTCTTTGGTCATTCGTCCTTCGACATTCGTCATTTGCGTTTGCATGCGAGCAGCCGGCATAAAGCTGGACCGCGCCAGGAAGCGAGGACGCGTCTTTTCAGTTGTAGCGGCGTCTCGTAAGAGCGCCGCATTCTTCCCGCCAACACTAGCAGCGCTCTTACGAGACGCCGCTACAGTCAGGAAAGACGCGTCCTAGATCAACCATCAATCAGCGATTCCTCTGTTGCAGTACCTATGGCAGGCCGTTATGGTTACCGCCCAGTTATGACCTTGACCGAAAAGATTTTGGCGCGGGCGTCGGGTAAGGCCAGCGTCCACGCCGGTGAAAATATTTGGGTGAACGCCGATGTTCTGATGACCCACGACGTTTGCGGGCCTGGAACGATTGGGGTTTTCAAACGCGAGTTTGGACCGAAGGCAAAGGTTTGGGACCGCAACAAAGTGGTCATCATTCCCGATCACTACATCTTCACAGCCGACTCGAAATCGAATCGAAATGTGGACATTCTGCGCGACTTCGTCCGGGAACAAGGCTTGCCCTATTTTTACGACGTAATCGACGATCCGAATGGGCATTGGGCCTTTGACGCTTCTCAGGGGATGTTAAAGCGCCAGTACGGCAGCCACTATGCCGGCGTCTGTCATACGGCTCTGCCCCAAAAGGGACACACGCGGCCGGGCGAAGTTCTTTTCGGGACCGATTCCCACACTTGCATGGCCGGCGCTTTTAATCTCTTGGCGACAGGGATTGGCAATACTGACGCCGGGTTCGTCATGGGAACGGGGAAGCTCCTGATTAAGGCGCCGGAAACGATGCACTTTCGTCTTGAAGGCAAGTTGCAGACCGGTGTGATGGCCAAGGATGTCATTCTCCATTGCATCGGGCAAATTGGCTTCGACGGCGCAACGTACCGCGCCATGCAATTCGACGGCTCCGGAGTGGCCAACCTTTCGATGGACGATCGTATGACCATCGCCAACATGGCGATCGAGGCGGGCGGAAAGAACGGCATCTTTGAGTTTGATGCTCAAACTCAAGCTTTCGTGGACTATCGCTGCAAATTGAACGGCACACGCGCTTCTTATCAACCGGTTGAGCGAGATCGGGACGAAAAGTTTGTCTATGAACTTACGGTGGATCTTTCCGCGCTCGAACCGACCGTGGCTTGCCATCCGGATCCCGGACAGCGGAAGCTCGCCAAAGAGCTAACCAATGTTCGCTTGGATCGCGCTTACATTGGTTCGTGCACGGGGGGGAAGACGAGCGACTTTCTCGAGTTCGCGCGCGTCCTTCAAGGCAAGCGCGTCGCCATTGATACTTTTGGCGTGCCAGCGACACCGGAGATTGTCCACGATTTGCAATCGGCGCGATGGGGCAGCAAGACCATCTGGCAAATCTTGGTGGACGCCGGAGTGCAAATGACGGAAAACGCGAGCTGCGCCGCCTGTTTGGGCGGACCGGTGGACACCTTTGGGCGCATGAATACTCCGCTGAAATGCATCAGCGCAACCAATCGCAATTTCCCCGGACGGATGGGCCACAAAGAGTCGCAAGTCTTTTTGGCTTCGCCAGCCACCGTCGCAGCCAGTGCCTTAACCGGACACATCACGGATCCTCGCGAATATCTAAGTTAAGCAGCCAGCTGAGCACGAGGAATGGACCGTGAACGTCTGGACAACTGTTGCGAGAAGGGGATTCTCGGCCTCGTCCTGGCTATTCTGATTTTCGCGCCAATCGCAACCGGCGCGGTTCGCACGCTGGAGATGCTCATCGTTCAGGGATTGACGATGGGCGTTGCAGCTTTATGGCTCGCGCGGATTTGGTTGCAACCGAATTATCGGCTTCTCTGGGCGCCGATAAGTTGGGCGGCGGTGGCGTTCACGGCCTACGCCATTATCCGCTATCAGCAAGCAGAGCTCGAATACGTCGCGCGGGCAGAAACACTCAAGGTCATCATCTACGCGTTTCTATTTTTTGCGATCCTCAATAATCTTCATCGCCAGGAATCGACGCACATCATCACTTTCGTTCTGATTTTTTTGGGAATGGCGATTTCGCTCTACGCGATTTTTCAATTCTTGACGAAGTCGCCTTACGTTTGGGGAATCTGGCACTTTGAAAAACCAGCGCAATACCTTGGCCGCGGATCAGGGACGTTTATTTGTCCGAATAATCTGGCCGGCTTCTTGGAGATGATTCTCCCATTAGGATTGGCCTTAACGATCGCGGGCCGCTCCAAACCGGTGACAAAGGTCTTTGTCGGCTATGCATCCCTGGTGATGCTGGGCGGGATCGGAGTGACCTTGTCACGCGGCGGATGGCTCGCGAGCGGTCTCGCGCTGCTCGTTTTGTTTGCCATTCTCGTGATTTACCGAAATAGCCGGTTGCCAGCGATCCTCTCTCTGACGTTCCTTGTGGGAGTGGGAGCTTTCTTTTTCAAACAGACTTACCAACCTCAACAACGGATCGAGCAGGTCTTTCGTGAAGATGGCAACCTGTACGACATTCGATTTTATCTTTGGAAACCGGCCATCCAGATTTGGAAACAACATTTCTGGTGGGGAGCAGGGCCAGCACACTTCGATTACCGGTTTCCCGCCGTGCGGCCAGAAGTCGTCCAATTGCGGCCAAACCGCGCCCACAACGATTACTTAAATACCCTGGCAGATTGGGGGTTGGTCGGAACGGCGCTCGTCGCTTCAGCGTGGATATTGCTCTACTGGGGCGTCTTCAAAACTTGGAAATATGTCCGGCGATCGAGCGAATTCGCCACCAAGCCAAGCAACCGCTCGGCGTTAGTCCTCGGAGCCGCCATCGGCTTGTTAGCGGTTCTTTTTCATTCGGTGGTCGATTTCAATATGCACATTCCCGCGAATGCTATCGTCGCGGTCACGCTGATGGCGATCCTGGCCGGGCACTTGCGGTTCGCGACGGAGCGCTATTGGGTGACCTGCGGGATCGGAACGCGCGTTGGCTTAAGTGCCGTCATACTCGTTGGCATGGTCTGCTTGGGCCAGCAAGGCGCGCTCGGATTTCGAGAATTTGTCTGGCTGGAACGAGCCGATCGGGCCGAACGCGCGATCTTAACCAGCCTGCAAACGTTGTCGAAAATGGAGTCAGCAGACGAGAGGGATCTCGACGCAGAATTACTCCTTAAGAGGGGAATTATGCGGGCCATGAACGACCGCCTGGAATTCCTCAAGATGGCTCATACGGTTGATCCCAGAAATTTCGAGACGACTTACAAGATCGGGGAAATATTCCGGACCCAAAGCTGGCAAGGTGACCATGCGAACTACGTCTCATTGGCTAAGGAAGCTATGAAGTGGTTTAGGCTGGGCATGCGTTTGAATCCCTACAACGCCTACAATTACTTCCGCTACGGAATGTGTTTGGACTGGGCGCTAAAAAACTATTCGGAGGCGGAACCGTATTTCCGACGAGCGGCCGAGCTGGACCCAAACAGCTTTTATGTCGTGAACCACGTCGGCTGGCATTACTTTCAAGCGCGCAATTATCCAGAGGCGAAACGATGGTTTCAACGCTCGCAACAATTAAGGATGCCAGATTGGCGCGAAAACCTGATTGCTTCTTCCTATCTCAAGATGATCGAAAAGCTCGAGGCGCAGGAAGCGCGCGAACCCGCGCCGTAGCAATCTAGAGCGTTTCTCTGCCTATCCGGAAATCTGTTTCGAGAAACGCTCTAGATTATGCAAAGACCAGCTTTCGCTGAGCCGGGGTTAACACCTTCCACGACCCGGTCTTCAAGTTCCCGAGCTCAAAATCGCCGATCTTAACGCGAATCAACCGGAGGGTGGGATGTCCGATTGCGGCCGTCATTTTCCTCACTTGGCGGTTTTTGCCTTCAACTAATTCGAGAGCCAGCCAGCAAGTCTCGACTGACTTCCGAAAACGAATCGGCGGATTTCGCGGTGGCAGCTCCGGTTTGGGATCGAGAAGGTGCGCCCGACAAGGCAAGGTCGTCCGCCCTTGAATGAGGACGCCGCGTTCGAGGTTTCGGAGTGACTCCTCAGAAGGTGTGCGCTCGACCTGCGCCCAGTAAACGCGGCGATGCCCCCGGGCTGGATTCAACAGTGCGAAGTTCAGCTGCCGCTCATCGCTCAATAACAGAAGCCCTTCCGTTTCCGCATCCAGCCGGCCAATTGGATAAACGTCACGCGGGAATCCAAAAGCTGCCAAGGCGCCAAAACGTGAACCGTCCGGCGTGAATTGGCTTACGATGCCGTACGGTTTATGAAAGGAAATCAGCATGTTTTGTGGCGACACCTCTACACAGTTTTGGCGCGCGTTGGAACCATGAACTGCGCTAGCGCACCGTCTCGTGAGAGCGCACCACTCATAAACCTGAAAACAGCAGCTGGGCTGAACAGGAGGGAACAGAGGCAACAGAGTTGGAGAGATTTGTCGAGAACAGCGCTGTTGTTTGAATCTCACCTGACCGGTGAACGTCCCTCTGTTTCCTCCGTTGCCTCCTGTTCAGATCAATCGCCGCTTTCAGGATAAAACAACCCGAGTTTTGCGGCGCTCTTCCGAGACGCCGCTACAGGAAACAAAGCCCGGAGATTTGAGGGGAAGAAAGCCGCGTGGGCAGGGACCGAACACGGAACTGAACATAACTGAACATTTGGATGGGTTGTCAAATTTCCGGGCTGCGGTATTAATTCAAGGTGACCATCAAAACGTCTGACGAAGCTAAACCTGTCATTTCGATTTACGGTGCTCGAGAGCATAATCTCAAGGACCTGACATTCTCTATTCCGCGGAATCAGTTTGTCGTCATCACGGGTGTGAGCGGTTCCGGCAAGAGCACGCTTGCCTTTGATCTCTTATTCGCCGAAGGGCAACGCCGGTTTCTCGATTCAATGAGCGCGTATGCGCGCCAGTTTGTCGAGCAGCTCGCGCGGCCTGAAGTTGACCTCATTTCGGGTCTCCCACCGACTGTCAGCATCGAGCAGCGCGTTTCGCGCGGCGGAGGCAAAAGCACGGTCGCCACTGTCACTGAGATTTATCATTTTTTTCGGCTGCTCTTCGCGCGTTTAGGCGCGCAATTCTGTCCGGACTGCCAAGTGCCAGTCGCCGCTCAAACCAGCGATCAACTGGGGGATTGCCTGAAAGCTGAACTCAAAGCTCGCGGCGATTTGCGGCTCTTGGCGCCGGTCGTGAAAAATCGGAAAGGTTTCCATACGGACATCGCGCAATGGGCGGCAAAGCACGGCTACGCTGAGATTCGCGCCGATGGCCGAATCTGCTCGACGAGCGAGCCCTTCCGCCTCGACCGGTTTCGCGAACATGACGTTGAGATCGTTGTCGGCCTGCTTGAGAGGAACGCCCGCCATGCTCTCGCCGCGAAAAAGACGCCGCCAAAACTGATCGATGAAGCGCTGCAACTCGGCCAGGGCACGTTCTTTGCCCTCGGCGCTGATGGCCGAATCTCCGTTCATTCGACCGAACGGGCTTGCCCGCAGTGCGGCAAGTCATATGAACCGCTCGATCCCAAAAATTTCAGTTACAATTCGGCGCAAGGCTGGTGTCGAACGTGCCGCGGTTTTGGCGAGCTGTTCTACTTGCCCGATGTTGATCGGGGCGCGCGCGCCGATGCCATCGAAGAATCATGGTTTGAATGGCAGGAAGGCAAACGCGAGCCTTGCCCGGATTGCCAAGGCAGCCGCCTCAACGCGATGGCGCGATCTGTCCGCCTGGATCTTCGCAACGAAGGACGGGCCTCGCCCAAGCCATCGGGCAAGCATGCGATAGGTCCCACCATCGTCGCTTTGTCTGATGCTTCCGTTCAGCAGAGCTTGGCGTTTTTTCGTTCTCTGAAATTCAGTGGCCGTGCCGCTGAGATCGCCCGCGACATTCTGCCCGAGATTCGCGAGCGGTTGCGATTCCTGTGCGAGGTCGGACTTGGCTACTTGCAATTGGACCGAAGCGTTACGACGCTTTCCGGCGGAGAAGCGCAGCGCATCCGGCTTGCGGCTCAGCTTGGCTCGAATCTGAGCGGCGTTCTTTACATTCTCGATGAACCGACGATTGGCTTGCATCCGCGCGATAATGAACAACTTCTGGCCGCGCTCGACATGCTGAAGCGCCGCGGCAATTCGTTGGTCGTCGTCGAGCACGATCCCGAAACCATGCGCCGCGCCGATTACATCGTGGACTTGGGCCCAGGAGCTGGAGTTCGCGGCGGTGAGGTGGTTGCCGTAGGAACATTGGACGAATTGATGCGCATCGAGAACTCGGTCACTGGCCAATGCTTGCGCGCTCAACGAAAGTTTCCATCTCGCGGGCAACGCCGGCCTGTATCGCTGGACGAAAAGACGCGGCGCTCAAATCGAGGTTCTGGTGCATCGAACGCCGCCAAGACACCATGCCTAATCCTCACCCAAGCCGCGCGAAACAATCTCAAGCGGCTGACGGTCGCGTTTCCCTTGAATCGATTCGTGGTTGTTACGGGCGTCAGCGGTTCAGGCAAGAGCACCTTGATCCACGAATGTTTGTTGCCGACGGTGCAACATTGCCTGCGGCGGGAACGCGGCCAACGGTCAGAGAGTATTGGTTGTGGACTAAAGGGATTCGAATCGATCAAAGCTGTTTATGAAGTGGACCAATCTCCGATTGGCCGGACCTTGCGATCGGCGCCTGCGACGTATGTCGGTTTCTTCGATGAAATACGCCAGCTCTTTTCGCAGACGCCGGAGGCCCGCTTGCGCGGCTATTCTCCGAGCCGGTTTTCGTTTAACAGCACGCAAGGCCGATGCCCGACGTGCGAAGGCGCGGGCACGATCAAACTGGAGATGAACTTTATGCCGCCTGCCTACGTGCAGTGCCAAACCTGCAACAGCACCCGGTTTGATCCTGAAACGCTCGACATTGAATGTCGCGGGAAGAATATTGCCCAAGTCCTCGATATGAGCGTCGCCGAGGCGATTGAATTCTTCGCCGCCTTTAAGAAAATTCGGCGACCGTTGGAAGCCCTGCAGGATACTGGCCTGAGTTACCTAAAGCTTGGGCAGATTTCTCCGACGTTAAGCGGCGGCGAGGCCCAGCGGATCAAACTCGTCACTCATCTGTTGACTGGATTGAAAGACTCTCCGGAGGGTCTTCGGAAAGCGACGCGTCATAACCTTTTCATCCTTGAGGAACCGACCATCGGCTTGCACATGGCCGACGTGCAGAAGCTCGTCGAGGTCTTGCAACGGCTGGTGGATGCTGGCCACTCGGTGATTGTGATCGAGCATAATCTCGAACTGATCGCCGAAGCGGACTGGATTGTTGATCTCGGACCTGAAGCTGGCGCAGGCGGGGGGCAGATTATAGCTCAAGGCGCCCCTGAGACTATTGCACGGACGAAAGGCTCGCAGACGGGCCGGTTTTTGCGTAGCTTGCTGGCCAATTGATGAGCCAGCCCTACGAAGAAATCATCCGGGGCGAGACATTGCTTAGGCTTGCCCCCGACGTTCGACACGAACAGATTTGCGAACGCCTCCATAGGCTGGTCGAACTATGTGTTGCGCAGTTAAGCAGCACGCGATTGCTGGCCTCGCGATCCGTGGTGCAACTGGCAGCTGGAACCATGCTGCGGCCGGATCTTGCGCTGGTGACAAGCGCTAATGGCAAACTGTGGCTCGCTGTTGAAATTGTGAATTCTCAAGATCATCGCATCGACACGGTCACGAAGAAAGCGATCTACGAAGAAATCAATTTGCCGCGCCTCTGGATGGTTGACCCGCGGTACGACAATGTTGAAGTGTATCATAGCAGCCCGTACGGTTTGGCGCTGAAGGGAATTCTAGCCAGCCGCGAAGTTCTTCAGGAAAACTTGCTGCCAAACTTCCGAGTCACCATCGCCAACTTGTTCAAAGCCGACGCCTCCGAGCGCTAGCTGCGTCTGCAAAAGCTGGCTGCATCAGGCATTTCGCCGTTAGATTGAACAAGGCAGTTTGGGGGCAGGGCGAACCTGCCGGTGAGCCGGCAAACAGTAATCGCGAATTGCTTCTGTCGGCTCACCAGCAGGTTCGCCCTGCCAACTGCGGACTGACAATGTTGTGTGCTTTGATTTAGGGCCGTTTGAAGGCGTCTGTCGGCGGGAATTGGTTAATGACGAGCCAGTAAAATCCAAGCTCTTTGATGATGGTTCGAAACTGCTCGAAGTCCGCAGGATTTTGGATATAGCTGTTGACGCCTAATTGATAACCCTCGACCATGTCGCGCTGTTCTTTCGTTCTTTCGAGGAAGTCATCGCGACGACGGGAACTGGCTTAGCCCGCGGATCGTTCTTGATTGCACGCAACACTTCTAACCCATCAACCTTTGGCAGTTTGAGATCGAGCAGCACAACCCTCGGCGGAGATTCGAAACGGCGGCTGCTATGAGGTCCTCGGCAAAAAAGGAAATCGAGCGCTTCCTCGCCATCTCGCGCGATCTGAATGCGATTGGCCAGGTTATTCTTCTTGAGCGCATACAGCGCCAGTTCGAGATCGTCAGGATTGTCTTCGACCAGGAGAATTTCAATGGCGATAACACAGGAGCCCGGACAATTCTGCCGAGCAGTCTCGCCGATCATCATAAGAATCGTTGCAGCAGTTCTCATTTGGGTAAATCTGGTAGGGCGCGTCACTCTGCGCGCGCCGTACGAGCGGCAAGTTACCGGGCGTTTTCGTAGAGCAACAATCATGAGCAACTCCGGCAGATTAAGGAATTGGCTGCGACGCCAAAAAGATTCTTCAGCGTCGTTTTTTGGGGAGCGAGCCTTGCAAAAGGCGATTAGGAGGTATGGCCGTATGCTTAACTTGTACATTGATTCGCGTCAGAAAACTGTCCAGATCGAAGTCTTGCTCAAAGGCGAAAAGGAGCCGATCACTTTGGTCGTTCAGGAGTACGAACTGAGCAGCGAAGAGTCTGGCACTTATTTGATTATCAAACGAGCCACAGCTTCGAGGGAATGGCTCAGCCTTTTGCTCGATGAATTCGCGCGCGGGAAGCGGATTCTGATTCCAGACAAATATGTCTCCGTCACAAAGATCATCGCCTGAGCGCGGAGGAGCGGGAGTGTTCTTCCGCCGCGAAGCAGTATCCCCCAAAGGTTCGCAAGGCGCGGCGATGTTCCCGAGCGTGGACAAAGTCGGACACTCTGCCGACTGCAAGTCGGCGATACAGCAGAGTGAAACTCTGCGTTACGAGGAAGCACGCCATATCGGAATAGGCGCAGCCGAATCCAGGAGTTGTCTTCTTTCAGAATTTTGGGTTAGGTTGGTCCGTCACCTTTGGCATCGCTGATGCAATGGCTTTAGCCAACGGTGAATGGAGAAGACTATGACACGCCAAGAAGCGCTTGATCTCTATTTTATGGACGCTCGATCTAAGTTGATCGACTTGGCGGCCTTTCTCGATCGCGTCGATCGCGCCGAAGGCGAAGCTGACTTTCGTTTGAAAGCCTTCCGGCTTGCCTTGCGGGAACTGGAACGCAAGGAACCGCAACGCGCAAAGCAAGTCTTGCTGACGCTGAGTGATCCGACCACAAAACCAATTGCCAAAGCCACGGCCAAAGCCGCCAGCGGCGCCTGGCCCGAAACCGAGTAGCGCGGTTCGTGAAATGGATTTATGAGATACATCGAACCCCACGGACACATGGTGAGCCGTGTTACGGATGATTATGTGGATATGGCGACCGCCGGCTGCGAGGCCGTGTGTGAACCCGCCTTTTGGGCCGGCTTCGATCGCAGCTCAGTGCAGGGCTTTTACGATTATTTTTGTCAATTGACCGAGCATGAGCCGAAGCGGGCGGCCAAGTTCGGATTGCGCCACTTCACCTGGCTTTGCATTAACCCGAAGGAATCCGAAGATGTGAAGCTGGCCGACGACGTTCTGGGAATTATCCCGAAGTTCCTCGACCGCCCGACAGTGCTTGGCATCGGCGAAATTGGCCTCAACAAAAACAGCAAGAATGAAATTAAAGTGCTCGAGCGCCACATCGACCTGGCGGCGCGCCATGGGCAATTGATCCTGGTTCATACACCTCATTTGGAAGACAAACTAAAAGGCACGCGATTGATCATCGACGCGCTCAAGAGCGATAAGCGAATTCAACCGCAGCGCGTCATCATCGACCATGTGGAGGAGCATACGGTGAAGCTGGTGCTCGACGCAGGATTTTGGGCCGGGATGACGCTGTACCCGGAATCGAAATGCACGTCGGCGCGCGCCATCGATATTGTCGAGGTTTATGGCAGCGAACGCATCTGGATGAATAGCGCCTGCGACTGGGGCGTTAGCGTCCCGTTGGCCGTGCCGAAAACCGCTCTCGAAATGCGCAAGCGCGGTCACAGCGCCGACGCTATCGACAAGTTGATCTATCGGAATCCGCTTCAATTCATGAGTCAATGCCCGAAGTTTAAGTTGAGCGCAGATTGAGCCAGGCCAGTTATGGGATTAACGACTCAGAAACTCATCGTAAAAGAGACTCACCGTGCCCGGCGAAAAGCTGAGGTAGAGTTTCTGATCGATTCAGGCGCCGTATATAGCCTAGTGCCGGCGGCAAAGTTGAAGGCTTTAGGCATTCGTCCGCATCGCAAGGTAGATTTTGCACTGGCCGACGGCACAAAGATTACGCGCCAAGTCGGGGATGCTTATTTTGAATTTCAGGGGACTGGCGGAGCGGCGCCCGTCATCTTCGGCGAGGCTGGCGATGAGGCCCTGCTAGGCGCAACGACGTTGGAAAGTTTAGGTTTAATCTTAAACCCATTTAGCCGCCAATTGGTGCCAATGCGGATGCTCTTGGCGTGATGATCAATGGCATTCTGGCATGAGACTCAATCACGGGCTGCACCTCGCTTACTGCACTAACATCCATCGTGGTGAGAGTTGGGAGGAAACTTTTGCCGCTCTCAATAAATACACGCTGGCCGTCCGCGACAGGGTTTCACCGCAGGACCCCTATGCCATTGGGTTGCGTTTGAGCGAGCAAGCGTCCCGTGAATTGAGTGAACCGGCGGCTCTTCTAGCCTTTCAGAAATGGCTCGATCAAGAACGTTGCTATGTTTTCACGATCAATGGATTCCCTTACGGCCGCTTCCACGGCAGCCGAGTTAAAGAGCAAGTTTATCTTCCCGACTGGACGGCGCCCGAACGTTTGGAATATACGAATCGTCTGTTCGACCTGCTCGTGCAGCTCGTGCCAAAGGACGTGGAAGGAAGTGTCAGCACGGTTCCATGCTCGTTCAAGGAGTTCATCAAGACCAACGAACTGGCCGGCGCCATGCGCGGCAATCTCTGGCGATGCGTGGAGCACATCGCCAAGCTCAGTGAAAAATCGGGACGCAAGATTCATCTCGGTCTCGAGCCTGAACCGCTTTGCTATTTGGAAACAAGCGCGGAGACGGTGCAATTCATCGAGGAAATGCGCGCCGATCGGCCCAACGATCCACGTTTAGACGAACACCTAGGCGTCAATTATGACAATTGCCACCTCGCCGTCGAATTCGAGGAACCGCGCGAAGTCGTTCGCCGGTTTCGCGATCACGGCGTTAAGGTCAGCAAGCTTCATTTTAGTTCGGCGCTGAAAGTGAGGCCCACGCCGGAAGTTCGCCGCGCGTTGAAATCGTTTGCCGACGATATTTACTTTCATCAGGTCATCGCCCGCAACGCCGGTGGAACGATCCGTCGGTACCGTGATCTCGATGTCGCCCTGAAAACCGCTCCCGATGTGAAGGAGGCCGCGTCGACGGAATGGCGCATTCATTTTCACATCCCGCTGCATAGCCAACCGACGCCGCTGTTTGACAACACGTCCGACCATCTTCTGGGCGTAATGGATATTCTCCAGGAGGACCCGAGCCTTTGTTCTCACATCGAAATGGAAACTTACACATGGGAAGTCATGCCGCCGGATCTTAAGAACCGGAATGTCGTCGATCAACTCGTTGGAGAGTACGAGTGGTGTCTCCACGAGCTGCGCCAACGAGGAATCGAAAGGGCGGCAACTCGGAACGCTTAACAATCGTGACCCCGGAACCGCTTGAGGTAAGTTCACCTATTCTATTTCGCTGCAGTCGTATTGCTTTTTCATCCCTGGTTGATTTTCCTAGTCGCCAATGTCCTTTGCCGTAACTGCCCCGCGAAGCGAATGGCGCGCGCTCCTGATCCTGGGGCGCGTGTCGAACCTCCCAACGGTCTGGTCCAATTGTCTCGCCGCATGGCTGCTCGGTGATGGTGGGCCGCCGCTCCGCTTCGCGTTGCTTTGTTTTGGCGCCACCTGTTTGTACGTCGGCGGTATGTTCTTAAATGATGCCTTCGACGCGGATTTCGATCGGCAACATCGCAGGGAACGGCCGATACCCGCGGGAGCCATCACCCCGCAGAAGGTCTGGTCCTGGGGTGTAGGCTGGCTGGTCCTGGGCTGCATCAGCCTCATGCCTCTCGGAAAGGTCACCGCCATACTGACGTTGATCCTGATTGGTTGCATTCTTCTTTACGACGCCGTTCACAAGATGATTTCGTTTTCACCAGTTCTCATGGCCGCTTGCCGCTTTTTTCTCTATCTGGCAGCAGGTTCCACATCAGCGGCAGGGGTGATTGGATTGACCCTTTGGAGCGCAATTGCCGTAGCCGCATATGTCGTTGGATTGAGTTATTTAGCCCGCCGCGAAAGTTTGCCAGGCGTCTTGAAGTGCTGGCCTTGCTACCTGCTTGGCGTTCCGATCCTGTTAGCCTTCATCGTCAACGATGGCGGTTACCGAGTTCGCGGATTATTGCTTTCGGCAATCTTAGGCATCTGGGTGGTGCGCTGTTTGCGGCACACATTTGGCGGACCGACACGTAACATTGGGGCAACGGTGTCCGGCCTGCTGGCCGGCATTGTGCTGGTGGACCTCTTGGCGGTCGCGGATGCTTCGCCGCAGACCATCACGATGTTCCTGCTGCTCTTTGCGAGTGCCTTGCTCTTTCAACGGCACGTGCCCGCGACCTAGGCAGTCCGGCGAAAAAGAAATCAAGTCCCAGATCCTGCCATCCCATTGAGCAGCCGGCTCAGAGACCGCACCAATTTTAACGCGTGCAACGTGTCGGAGTGAACGCAAAGAGTTCGCGTTGGCAGGTGCAAGCGGATCCCGGCAACAGTTTCGATCTCGTGATGGCTTAGGAGATGTCGAATGCGCTTCAGGATTAGGTCCGGCTCAGAGAGAACCGCGCCAGGTTCGCTGCGGGGCGCCAGCGTCCCGTCATCGCGGTAGGCGCGATCGGCGAAGGCTTCTTCCCAAACGTCCACTTCAGATCGGGCGGCCAGCCGAGCAACGGCGCCTCCTGCGCGCGCGTAGATTTTTGATTTCGGCCACCAGCGGGATACGACCCTTAGATAGCGGCGGGCCAAAGCTTCGTCTTCTTCGGTAGCGTGATAGAGAGCGCCATGCAATTTGATGTGATGAAGCCGAACACCGTGATCCTTGGCAATGCGCTCGAATGCTCCGACCTGTTGCAAGAGCAACAATTCAAATTCGCCGGCGTTCATCGTCACTGCGCTGCGCCCGAAATCGCCGCGGCTCCAAGGTCCGGGATGAGCGCCGACGTTCACTCCAAATCGTTTGGCGTCGCGAACGCATCTTTGCATGGTCTCCACATTCCCAGCGTGGCCGCCGCACGCGATGTTGGCCGATGTGATCCAGCGCATCAACGCTTGTGTCCGCGCTGGCGGTTCCCCCTCTCCCAAATCGCAGTTCAAATCAAGTTTCATTCGACATGTCGAAAGCGCACCGATTGCCCGGGGCGGCATTGCGCGAGCCAGGACAAGTCCGCTGTTTCAACTAGGCCCAGTTTGGGATAGCCGCCGACGGTTGGTCCGTCGCGCATGGTGACGATCGGCAGCCCGTTTCCCGGAATTTGTATAGAACCGACTCGCACCGGCTCGCTAATGATTTCATTTCCTCCGGACTGCAACGGTTGACCGGACAAGCGATAGCCTGCGCGATCGCTCTGTGAGGTCACGGTCCATGATTGAGCAAAAAACATTTCGCGGTCTTGCTCGTGAAACAGATTCCATTGCGGACCTGGCCACACCCGCAGAGCCGGCGGTGAATGGTAGGAACGCCGTTCGTCTGCTGAGATCATTCGTCCGGCGATATTATGTGGTAATTCAAAAGGGATGGCCGCCGCTCGCTTGAGGATGTCGCCGGCGGCCAGACGCCGTCCCAGGTTGCCTCGCTCATAGGCGCTCACACTCCCGAGGATGCGTTCGGCTTCGAAGCCACCTTCGACTGCCAAATAGATCCAGACGCCCGAATGGTTATGCGGAAAATGAATAACCTGTTTTGGTTCAACGTGAATAGTGCGCCACGCAGGCACACTGCCTTCAGCGTCAGCGCCGGTGACGGCAATCCAAACACGGCTTGCCACTAACAGTTTTGCCCCTTGAAGCAACAGTTCGAGGACGGGCGCGTCGGGAGGATTGTTAAGAAGGCGGTTTGCCCAACCGGCCGCGTGGTCATCCATCGCGCCACTGGCAGGAACGCCAAAACGGCGCCAACCCACACGGCCTCGGTCCTGCAATGTCGCGCCCAAACCAGGATCAAGCACTCCGAATGCATCGAGGCCCATACATCCCGTTTACGCAGAACTCGCGAGCAATGTCTTGGCCGTCGCTTCCAGAGTCCCCGTGTCCGCGATGTTCATGACTTGCGCGTTCTTATCAATTCGTTTCATGAAGCCGGTCAGTGCCGTTCCGGGGCCGAGTTCGATAAAACGAGTGAATCCATCGGCTAACAAAAATCGAATCGATTCCTCCCATCGGACAGAGGACGTTACCTGCTCGACGAGGCGCGCGGAAATCTCCGCCGCCGCTCCATGAGGCTGTGCCGTGACATTGCTAATCACCGGAAGAGCAGGGGAGTGAAGCGGGATCTCGGCTAGAGCGGCTCGCAATTTAGGTTGAGCGCTGGCCATTAACTGCGAGTGATAAGCGCCGGCAACGCTCAGGGGCAATGCCCGCTTCGCTCCGCGGGTCTTCGCCAGTTCGCACGCGCGATCAATCTTTTCGCGCGCACCGGAAATGACGATTTGTCCGGGACAATTCAAATTCGCAAGTTCAACTCCAGCCTCGAGACAAACCTCGCGCGTGATCGGTTCGTCGAGTCCAATAATAGCGGCCATGCTGCCTTGAGACATTTCGCAAGCCTCCTGCATAAATCGACCGCGCTCGCGAACGACTCCAAGGCCATCTTCAAACGACATAACTCCGGCGGCGGCCAAAGCCGTAAATTCTCCTAGCGACAGTCCCGCAGCCGCCTGGAACTGGAACGACGGGACATTGGTTCGAAGCAACTGGAACGCAACCCAGCTGGCCAAAAAAATTCCAGGCTGCGCGTTTTCGGTCTTGGTCAGGTCAGAATCGGGACCGTTAAAACAGATCGAGGCCAGATCGTAGCCAAGCGCTGCATTGGCCTGCTCAAAGATGGCGCTAGCGGTGGAAAACGTTTCCGCCAGTTCCTTTCCCATCCCAACATGCTGGGCGCCCTGTCCCGCGAATAACAATGCTGTCTTTTGCATGAGCCGCGACTATTGATGATCGCTCCAAACGGGGCGAGAAGTTTCTTGGTAAATCCTGCCTCGATTGTCCAGCTCCTTTGACCTAAGGTTCCAAAGTGGACCGGATGGACTGGAATGGACTGGAACGCTGCCTTGCGCCGGTCTTTTGGGACTGGTAAGGTCTTTTCATGAGTACAACAACCATGGAGCTCGTCGTGAATGAGCTGCAAGGATTAGCGGAATCCGATCAAGAGCTTGTACTCGCGTTTTTGCATGACTTGAAACGAAAGCACAGCACAACGGAAAAGCGCGGTGTTCGGCAGGGGCGCAATCCTGCGCTCAAGATGAAAAATGGGCGCCTGGTATTTACTGGGAAATTGGAGGCGCCACACGTCGACTGGCTTCGCGTCGTCCGCGACGAAAGAGATCAGGAAGTAGTTCGTCGCGCTCCTGGGTTGCCGTTGTCTCGGTGAAAGTCTTTTGCGACACTAGCGGCGTCACTGGAGGACCATCCTGATCATCTGCGCGCGGATAGGGTGCTCAATCGGATCTGCCAGGGCACTGACTCTGGACATGCCTCCGCCCACACCCTTGCGGAGACTTTCTCTGTTCTCTCACGGATGCCGATTCAGCCGAAGCTCGAGACTGTGGATGTGCTGGAGATACTTGAGACCGAGGTTATTCCTTACTTTACTTTCGTTCCGCTCCAGCCCGAGGACTATTTGCCGGCGATTCGTGATCTCGTCGGGAAAGGTTTCGGCGGCGGACGCATCTGCGATATGCTGCACTTGCGCGCCGCGAGCAAGCTCGCTTTGGAACGTATTTATACCTTTAACGACGCCGAGTGGAAGACGCTCGCGCCTGAATTGTCGCCTCTTATCTGTTCTCCACCGCCAATGTCAATGGCGCTTGAGTGAGTTTCATCGATGGCGCAGTCGAACTATCGATCCGGTCGCCGGCATTTGAAGAGTGTCGGCCGGGTGTCCTTTGGATAACGCAGCCGAGCCAGACCATTATTATCCGTGACGAGCCAAATGAATTCGCGGTCCACGGCGAGTCCCTCCATCGCTCCTGTCGGGAGTAAAGTGCGATAAACCACGTCCGGATTGGTCTCGAGTTCCTGAAAGCTGTATTCGGCCAAAACGTCGTGGCTTTTCGGATCGACTTTCAGCACACAGCGGCTGTGCCGCAACAATACAAACAAGGCGTCTTCGCAGTAAGACAAATCCGAGTAATGAACGTCGTGTGCGTTAGCTGCAGTGCCAGGACCGACCGCGAAATCATCGATGACCGCGAGTGTCTTCAAATCGACAACAATAATACGGCCCCTATTCCGCTCGTTCGCGACGTAAAGGCGTCCGTTGCCCGCCGCGATGCCTTCGAAGGAGGCATTCGGATCGGCGGCCGTGAAATATTTCTGCACCGGCGACCAGTCAATTTTCAGGCGTTCCACCTCACGGGATTGCGAGTCGTAGCGGAGAATCCAGCGATTGCTTTCTTCACAAAGATAAATTCGATCCTGTTCATCACGCGCGAGGCCCTCGGCATCGTACCGCCCAACCTTTTCTTTCGCGAACGGCGCCAACTGCGCGGCCGAAAAGATGTTCGTCAAACGCAATAACTTCGCGGAATTGGTTTCAGGCAGGAACTGAATTTCGTAAATCGAAGCAGCGCGATCGTTGTGTGTCAGCAAGCGCCCGTCCGGCAGCAGCAACAACCCGGATGCATCGAACGGTTGAGCCGATGGTAAATTGATCTGCCAGGTCGCTTCGGCTCGCAGCGTATAACGACGAGAGCTCGCTGATTCCGCCACTCTTCCCGCGCGTGCGGCGGACACTTCGGCGGACTTGGACGAACTTGCGAAGGCCAGCGCGCACAATACCGCTGAAACACACCACATCGTGATGAACTTCATTTGACCGTTGTAACAAATCTGCTTCCGCCTGCAAATCGGGCCGGCATCCAAAATCGGACGGATTCACAAAGATAGAACTAACCGCACCTACAGGCGAGCGGCGGCTGAAAATCGGAAGTTGTGAAATAAGCTTTGAACTGCCGTGCGCTCTGATTAGTTTCGCCTGGCATTATCATGAAAACACCACGTCGATTAAAGCCGCGGCAAGTTTATCTCATCGCGAATGGAGACCTTCGTCTTTCAGCCAATCAACAATGCTGGCCCGAACAATCGAAAATGGAGGCAAGTCTTGCGAAAGCCTTAAAGGCCGAGGGTTGGACGGTGGTTCGTGCTCATCCGTTTGATCGAATTAAGGAGCATGGTTTCATCGATTCGCAAAAAATGGGTCTCGAGGTATTTCGAGGATTGGACCCACAAGCGCCTTTGATCGTGGCCGAATGCGTCTGGCAGTACAGCCAGCACGTGTTGCCCGGCCTTTTTACGCATCGAGGGCCGATTCTCACGATCGCTAACTGGAGTGGGACTTGGCCTGGCTTGGTCGGAATGTTGAACTTGAATGGTTCACTGACCAAGATGGGTGTTTCGTACAGCACGCTCTGGAGTGAGAATTTTACAGACAGTTTTTTCAAGACCGGCCTGCGACAATGGCTCACCGAAGGAGTCGTTCACCACGATCAAAGCCATGTTCGTGATTTGTCGTTGTTAAAACTCCCAGAGACCGACGAGCGACTGGGAAAACGTTTTGCGCAATCATTGAAAGCAGAGAAGGCCATCATGGGCGTTTTCGACGAAGGCTGCATGGGCATGCACAACGCAATTATCCCGGACGAATTGCTTAACCCTGCCGGATTGTTTAAAGAGCGCCTTAGCCAATCGACGCTTTTCGCACAGATGGGCCAGGTCTCTGATGCCGAAGCCCAAACCGTTTTCGACTGGCTGAAGAACAAGGGAATGGAGTTCGTGCTTGGCCAGAATGACGCGACCGAATTGACGGAGCGCCAGATTCTCCAGCAATGCAAAATGTATGTTGCCGCCGTGCGGCTGGCGGACGAGTTCGGCTGTGGGACAATCGGAATTCAATACCAACAAGGCCTAAAGGATCTCGCACCAGCGAGCGATTTGGTGGAAGGATTGTTGAATAATGTGGATCGTCCGCCGGTGACGTGTGCGAAGACGGGCCGCGTGCTGTTTGCTGGTGAAGCTGTGCCGCATTTTAACGAAGTGGATGAATGCGCCGGGTTGGATGGGTTGGTAACTTATCGCCTGTGGCGCGAACTCGGTTTCGCACCTGAAAACACGCTGCACGATTTGCGCTGGGGACAGCAGTACAAAGGCGATGGCGTCAACGACTATGTTTGGGTCTTTCTGATTTCAGGAGCTGCGCCGCCAGCCCATTTTGTCGGCGGTTACAAAGGGGCGAGCAGCGAACGGCAACCAGCGATGTACTTTCGGCTCGGCGGTGGAACAGTGAAGGGCGTCTCCAAACCCGGGCAAATCGTCTGGAGCAGAGTTTTCATCATGCACGGCAAACTGCAGTGCGACATTGGCGTCGCCAAAGTTGTCGAGCTTCCGCAGAAAGAAACGGAACGCCGCTGGAGAGAAACGACTCCGCAATGGCCGATCATGCACGCCGTGTTGGACGGCATCACGCGCGATCAAATGATGGCGCGGCACAAATCCAATCACATCCAGGTGGTCTATACGCCGAATGAGAAGCAAGCGCATCGGGCCGCGCGAATTAAGGCCGCGGCCATGCGCGAGCTGGGCTTAGCTGTGCACCTCTGCGGAAACGTTTCATTGGCCTGAGCGGTTTTCAATGGAAGGTCGCAAGGCGGCCGGAAAATGGATGATACGCACATCTCGTTTCCCGGGGGCGGGCAGAATTCGCCTATATCAGGAATTGCTCTAGTTCACTGCCCGGGTGTTAGGCCTGGCACATTGGTTTACGTTGAGGCGTATGAACTCGGATTGCTCGCGCCGAATTTCTCCAACCTTCCCGACCCGTTCGCTGGAGGCAGGCTATTCTTGCTGGCCTCATCGCCGGTGCACTTTTCTTCGTGTTTTCGAGAGGAAGTCCGTGACTACTGGGAACATTGCTCTATTTCGTCAATTTCCTGATCTTTAACGGGCTCTTTCCACGAACTACGGAAGAACGTGAAACCGTCCCGGTGTTGACACACATTGCTTTTGGCTTGGTTGTATCGGGTCTTTACAAGGGAATGACAAGCCGAACACCCGTGCGGGAACCGGCATGTCCCATACCTCCGGGAAATCAGCCGGAAGCGTAAGAGCCTACGATAGGGCTGCCGTACTTCCCTCCAGAACCTTCGCGGCTTCGAGGTCGCTCCGGCGTTGGGCCATGCTCTTGAAGAATTCGTAGCCCTCGCGGCAGCGCCGCACAAAAACGTCTTTGTCTTCGAGCATCGTCTTAATGATCCGCAGAATCGGTTTCGGGCGCAGGTAATAGGAGCGGTAGAAACGATCCACGGATTCGAAGATTTCCTCCTTTGTTAGCTCTGGGTATTCCAGTGTGCTTTGCTGGAAGCCGCCCTCTTCCACGAGGTCGGTTTTGTCCTTCTTCACGAACCAGCCATTGAGCTTGGCTTGCTCGTAAAGTTCCGTGCCGGGATAAGGCGCAGCAAGGCTGACTTGGAGACTAAAGACATCCAATTCCTGGGCAAAGCGGATGGTCTGTTCGACAGTTTCCTTGGTTTCCACGGGCAAGCCGAGAATGAACGTGCCGTGGATAACAACGCCGGCGGCGTGACAATGCCTGGTGAAGCGGCGCATTTCTGCCGTCGTGACACCTTTTTTGATGCGGTTCAATGTGGCGTCGTTGCCGCTTTCGTAGCCGACCAGAAAGAGCCGAAGGCCGGAATCTTTGAAGGATTTGACAGTGTCGTAATCCAGATTCGCCCGGCTATTGCAGGACCAAGTCAAGCCGAGTGGAGCGAGCTTTTTGGCAATGTCGCGGGCACGTGGAAGATTGGCCGTGAAAGTATCGTCGTCGAAGAAGAACTCTTTGACTTGGGGGAAGAGCTTCTTCATGTAAGCCATTTCGTCGGCGACATTTTGTGCGGAGCGCACTCGATACTTGTGCCCGCCGATGGTCTGCGGCCACAAACAAAAGGTGCATTGAGCGGGGCAACCGCGACCAGTGTAGAGGCTCAGGTAAGGATGGAGCAGGTAGCCAATAAAATACCGCTCGATTTGGAGGTTGCGTTTGTAAATGTCAGCCACCCACGGTAGCGAGTCCATATTCTGAATCAGCTCGCGTTCAGGATTGTGCTGAATGTTGCCTTCACGATCGCGATAAGAAAGCCCGGCGATCGTTTTGAGGGGGCGGCCCTCGGCAACTTCTCGGCACGTAAAATCGAATTCTTTGCGGCCAACCCAATCAATGGCCGGCGACGCTTTCAATGTCTCGGTTGGCAACACCATCGCGTGAGCTCCAACGAAGCCAACGCAAGTCTCAGGCCGGTGTTGCTTAATCGCTTCGGCAACTTTGCAATCATTCTTCAGCGACGGCGTGCTCGTATGGATAATGATGTGATCGTACTGCTTCGCGATGCGAAGACATTCTTCGCGGCCGATGCTATGCGGCGGGCAATCGAGGAGTTTCGCGTTCGGCACGAGAGCGGCCGGTTGAGCAAGCCACGTGGGATACCAGAACGATGTTACTTCACGCCGCGCTTGATAACGCGAACCGGCGCCACCGTCAAAACCGTCGAAGGATGGAGGAGAGAGAAAAAGCGTTTTGCTCATGGCGGCATCCTTTTAACCGCACCGGCCCGATCGCAAGAACGAAGCCTACTCGATCCGAATCTGAGCTTTGTTGGCGCCGCCAAGTTTGTTCGGCAACTCATTGCGCTGTGATGTGCCGCCAGAACCGCAGGCGCCTTTCACTGATTGTGAGTTGATGACCGCCTTGGCCTCAGCCAAGTGTCCCTTGCCGACGGAGAAACCATTGAACGCGTTGACCTCGTGTCCGTTCGTCGAAGGCGCAGGCTTCGGCCCCAAATTGTATTTGAAATTCTTCCAGTTGTCGCCGCGTTGATAGGTTGTTCCGAGTGCGCCGCTCGGATCGTAGCCGCAATGCACCATGCAGTTTTCGCAGCGCGGGTCGCGTGCGACACCGTTGACAACGCCGTACTTGTTCCAATCTACTTTGGCGAGCATTTCCTGGTAACTTGAGAAATGCCCGTCGGTCATCAAGTAGCAAGGCGCCTTCCAGCCCCGGATGTTGCGGGTCGGAATAGCCCAAGCGGTGCAGGTCAGTTCCCGCTTGCCAGCCAGAAACTCCTGGTAAACCGGCGTGCCAAAGATCGTGAACCGATGACCCCATTCCTCGATCTTTTTGAATTTCTCGCGAGTCATCGCGCGAGTCAGGAAAAAATCCTCGGGCCGTTTGCCCAAGCGTTTCATCATGTCCTTCTTCGCGGCATCGTAATCGTAGCCAGGCGAAATAGTATGGCCATCGACGCCAAGCCACGAAAAGAACTTGAACATCTCTTCGATCTCCTGGACGTCTGTTTCTTTATAAACCGTCGTGTTGGTCGCGACTTGAAAACCGAGAATCTTCGCCATTTTGACGGCTTCCACGCATTCCTTGAAAACACCTTCGCGTTCCACAATCAGGTCGTGCGTATATTCCAAGCCGTCAATATGGACGTTCCAATACATCCACTGTGCCGGCCGAATGACCAATTTCCCGCGAGCTTTGTCATCGGCTTGGCGAATCTGATCGGCTTCTTTCTCCGAAATGAGCTTCTCGCGGAGCAGCCGCTCGATGGTCGGTTCCTGGGCAGCCGAATAGGCCGCTGCCAGATAATCCCTCATCTTCTTCCGCATGAACATGCCGTTCGTGCAGACGTAGACAATGCGGCCTTGCGCGAGCAGTCCCGCGATCAATTCCTCAATCTTAGGATAAATGAGCGGTTCTCCACCGCAGATCGAGACCATGGGCGCGTCACAGTCCTGGGCCGAAGCGAGGCAATCCTCAAGACTCATCATGTCTTTGAGGCTGGTTGAGTATTCGCGAATGCGTCCGCAGCCGGTGCAGGTAAGATTGCAGGTATGAAGCGGTTCGAGCTGGAGGACGAGCGCGAATTTCGGAGTGCGCAAAACCTTGTGCTTGATAATGTGCCTGGCGATCTTGGCCGTCAGGACAAGAGGAAAGCGCATAGAATTAGTGAGCGCGCGCGTCTGAAACAGTCACGGCCACGGGCGAATCGTCTGAAGCCATTGGCAGCGGCTGATCAGGAGCCGATTGGCCTAGGCCAGGCAATAGCAACGTTGCCGGTGAGACGTTGTGCGAGCTATTGATGCCAGAGCAGCCCACGCCAATCACAACCAGCAACAAACCAACCGTCAGCCGAAGATTATTCCAATTAACTCTCACGTGCGGTAATATAAGAGCGGTCGATATGTTAGCAATACTTTATTCCGGCGCCTTCGGCCGGGCTCACACCTTTTGGGAGCGTGACCGCGCTCAAACGAGCTGGCTGCAGCATGCTTATTTTCCTTGGGCGTTCAGTTTGGCGTTTGCCGCCCTAGGCTTGCTCATTCAAGCTGAGCCAGTCCCGGCAAGCGTAACTTTTGCCGCCCGCGCGGAGCAACTCTTCCAGACGAATCGGATCCGCTTTCAAACGGAGAAAACAAACGCGACGGCTGCGTGGCAGTTTGGGCGGGCTTGCTTTGATTGGGCTGAATTTGCGAGAAGCGACGAACAGCGGGAGCGAATTGCAAACGAAGGCATTGCGGCCTGCCGGCAAGCTGTGGCATTGCAACCGGACTGGGCCGCCAGCCATTATTATTTGGCGCTGAACTTGGGCCAGCTTGCCCGAACAAAAAGCCTGGGAGCGCTCAAAATCATCCCGGAGATCGAGCGCGAATTCAAGAGCGCGCTCGAATTAGATCCACAGTTCAATAACGCGGCGCCGCACCGGTCAATCGGGCTGCTCTACTTGCAGGCGCCTGGCTGGCCAACAAGCATCGGCAACCGAAGCAAGGCCCGCTTTCATCTCAAGAAAGCTGTGGAGCTGAGCCCAGAATATCCTGAAAATCGCCTTTGCCTGATCGAAGCCTTTCTTCAATGGAACGAGAAGAAGAATTTTATGCCGGAAGTCAAAGCCGTGGAAGAACTTTGGCCTCGCGCTCGACAGTTATTCGCCGGTAAAGCTTGGGAAGCAGATTGGGCTGATTGGGACAAACGTTGGAACTTGATCCAGAAGACCATAAAGCAAAAGGCGACCTAATGCACAAAGGTCGCCTTTTGTAACCTATCCCCCAAAGACAGGCTGGGTACGCGAGAACAAGGTCATACCCAGCACGCGGTCAACCGCCGCGATTTCCGCATCTCTTCAACGCTACATTCACACGGATAGGATCGGCTTATTCCGGCCCCGACTTTAGCAGCATCTTCGGCCTTGGACAATTTCATCCTAAAGTTTTTTCATAAGCCGCCGATAATACGATTAGTCGCAGTGTAAGAATCCGTCAGGCGCGGCTCAACCCCGCGCTGGCAAGCCAGAGACACAATGAATGCGAAAGTGACACCATCAGGAGCCGGTTCGCAACTCCCGCCGGACCCGCGTTTCGGCGCGCACTACTTTAAACGAAAGCATCGCATGGAGGAGGCGAAGGAAGAAAGCAAAGCCCTCGCGGCGGATGTCTTTAAGTCGCGTGACGCGTCCGCGGACGAAGCGTCAACAGGTGTTGGCCGTGCCATATCTTTGAGTCAGGCTCAAGGCGGCTTTTTGCAAATGGTCGAGAAGGCTCTCGATCGCATGAACGAGTTGAGCGTTCTTTGCCAGGATGGCTCGCGGACGGACGTGGATCGCGCTGAGTATACATCAGAATTCACCCAGTTGCAGAATTTCATCAGCGACATTGGCGCCAAGAAGTTCAATGGAGCAAAACTGTTTTCGACTGTTGGTCTTGATGTGGCCTTGGACGGAGGCAGCCTTCCCTTAAACGCGATCGATTTGAATGCAAAGTCTCCCGAGGGAGGGCTCATGGAAGTGTATCATCCAGGCTCGACTGAAATCGAAACACAAGCTAGCGCTGCCCAGGCGTTATCCATGATAGCCCTGGCCTTCCGGAATCTCGCTGAGATGCAGGCCAAAGTGAGTGCTAATATCCAGCGCTTGAATCTATCGAGTGAGCAATTGTCGCTGTTACGTGAAAACCTATCTGCTGCGACGAACCGAATCAATGGGCTGGATTTGGCGAAGAGTCTCGCTGATGTCGTTCGAACCGCCATGCTGCGTCAGTCCGGAACGACCATGATTGCGCAAGCGAACACCATCCCGCAAGCTGCGATCCGATTGCTGGATTGACCGGGCAAAATGAACCTATCGGTCAGAGATGTGACAGGCGAAATCCTGGTGGTCTCACAGTTCACGTTGTATGGAGACTGCCGAAAGGGAAAGCGTCCGAGCTTCAGCGACGCGGCCTCACCAGAGCGTGCCAGAGAACTCTACGAATTATTCGTCCAGATATTGCGTGAGAGTGTAGCAGTTCAAACCAGAGTTCAAACCGGGGTCTTCGGTGCGTCGATGCAGGTCGAGTTGTTGAATGACGGTCCCGTCACCTTCCTTTGGGAAAAGTGACGCGTGGGCGGTCGGTTGCGCCGCCGAGGGTGCTTGAACCAGTGCCATTCCGTGATTTCCCGTCCTGTCATACGGGGTAAACCTGACTTGCTGCACCGGGAACGTCTGATACCGAGAAGACCTCCAATCAGCAAATACTTGCCTCAAGGAGGTTAGGCAAAGGTCAAACGTTCGGGCCCGCTCTGTTACGTCCATAGAGCGGGCATTTCTTTACCTTTTAATATGAATATCAACGATGGGAGCCTCCGGACCAATTTGAGAACCTTGATCCTGCCTGAAGCAATTCTCACTATGGGAACGGACGAAAACAAACGCAAAACACGAGGACTCGGCAGTCCGCGCTCCACAGTGATAAATTGCTCTACTTGAAGAACAGGCCTTTGACCTTCCGAATGGAACTTGCAAGATTGGCCGCCTCCTCACCCATGCGCGCCATTTTGAGCTGATCCCGATTGTTGCTGGCGGCAGTCGACTCTCTGCGAACTTGGCGGAGCCGCCGTCTCGTTCCAAGCATTTTACAAGCGAGTTCATTGGCTTTTTTGAAGATTTAGTGGGAAGTTTGCGGGAAGTCTTCCCCTTTTACTGCACATTTTTTGGGGGACAAAAAAAGCGATTTTGTGGCCACTGTTTTTAAGCGTCCCGGCTCTCCATTTTGGTTCGCTTGTTACTCCGATCAGAACGGCAAAACGGTCCGGCGCACGACCAAGGCGCCGAATAAACCGA
>Ga0194121_10000599_pt1 | contig 63264 bp, 49 predicted proteins | sample TA2MahCa50mmetaG_FD_148609 | JGI IMG/M metagenome (GOLD analysis project Ga0194121, IMG submission 148609) | Freshwater microbial communities from Lake Tanganyika, Tanzania - TA2015020 Mahale Deep Cast 50m | ecosystem: Environmental > Aquatic > Freshwater > Lake | place: Tanzania: Lake...
TGCCTGCGCGCCATCTCGCGCCTCGTGCGCCCCGGCGACCGCGTGCTCGACGCCGGCTGCGGCAGCGGCATCCTCGCCGTCGGGGCCGCCCTGCGCGGCGCGCGCGAGGCCGTGGGCTTCGACATCGATCCCTCCGCCATGCCCTACGCGCGCGAGCTCGCGGAGTGGAACGGCGTCCAAGCGCGCTGCGAGTTCCGCGCCGGCACCTTCGAGTGCCTCGGCCCCGCCGACAGCGGCTTCGACGGCGTGCTCGCCAACATCTTCGCCGACCTGATCCAAGCCCACGCCGAGGACATGGCCGCCCGCCTGCGCCCCGGTGGCTGGTTCGCCTTCTCCGGCTGCCTCGACAAGAAGCGCTACCCGACCGTCGCCGCCATCGAGGAAGCCGGCCTCGTCCTCGACACCCTCCACACCCGCGGCCAGTGGGACACCTTCGTCGGCCACAAACCCTGAGCGCGGCCGTGCTCGCAGGAGCGTCAGCGCTTCTTGCTGGGCCACTTTCTCGCAGCGACCTTCTTCTCCGCGACGTTCCTCCTCGCGACCTGCGGCGTCGCCGGCGACTTGGCTGAAGGCGCGGCTTTGCCGGTGAGCGCGGCGAGGACGGCCTCGACATGGCCTTGGACCTTCACGGGCGACCAGACGGCGGCGAGCTTGCCTTGCTCGTCGATCAGGAAGGTCGAGCGGATCGTGCCCTGCACCTTGCGGCCGTACATGAGCTTCTCGCCGAAGGCGCCATAGGCGCTCGCGACCTTGCTGCCCTCGTCGACCAAGAGCTCGAAGGGCAGCTGGTGCTTGGCGCGGAAGCCAGCGTGGGACTTGAGTGAGTCGGAGGAGACGCCGAGCACGACGGCGCCGACCTTGCGCAGCGCGGAGTGCTGGTCGCGGAAGTCGCAGGCCTCGACCGTGCAGCCGGGCGTGTTGTCGCGCGGGTAGAAGTACAGCACGACCTTGCGACCCTTGAGCGAGGCGAGCGAGACGCTCGCGCCGGAGGTCGAGGGGAGCGTGAACGCGGGAGCCTTGTGGCCGGTCTGGAGCATGGGGGGAGGGAGCAGCAGGGGATGGGGGAGGTCGTGGCTCGCGCGCCGAGGCGCGCGAGGGCAGACTTCTAGGCGCACTCCCGCCCCACTTCCAAGAGGCAGCCGCCAAAATGGTCCGCACGGAATCCACGATGCTCGCGCTCGGCACGAGCGCAGCCGACTTCGATCTTCCCGACACGCAGGGTCGCCGCGTGCGGCTCGCGGACTTCGGCGGCTCCAAGGCGCTGGTGGTGATGTTCCTCTCGAACCACTGCCCGTTCGTGCAGCATGTGCTCGACGGCCTCGTCGCGCTCGTGCGCGAGTACCAGCCGCGCGGCGTCGCGTTCGTCGCGATCGCGTCGAACGACATCGGCACGCATCCGCAGGACGGTCCGGCGGAGATGGCGAAGCTCGCGCGCGCCAAGGAGCTCCCGTACCCGTACCTGTTCGACGCGTCTCAGGAGGTCGCCAAGGCCTACCGCGCGGCCTGCACGCCCGACTTCTTCGTCTTCGACGGTGCCCGCCAGCTCGCCTACCGCGGCCAGCTCGACTCGGCCCGTCCCGGCAACGCGCACCCCGTCGACGGTGCGGACCTGCGCGCCGCCCTCGACAGCCTGCTCTCCGGCCGCCCGGCCGTCGCGCAGCAGCGCGCCAGCGTGGGCTGCAACATCAAGTGGCGCCCCGGCAACGAGCCCGAGTGGTTCCCGCGCTGAAAATTCGAGGAAAGCGCGAAGGGTCGGTCGCCGGGGTGTCCCTAAGCTCGCGAGCCAAGTGAGCCAAGAACCCAGCGTCGAGCCGGACCGAGGGGGCCAACTCGAGCTGCGCGACCGGATCCTCGCGGGGGACCGGGAGGCGGCCGGGGAGCTCTTCCAGACCCACTTCGAGGGGCTGTACGAGTTCGTGCACTACCGGGTGGCGGGCGATTCTGTGCTCGCCGAGGACCTCGTGCAGGACACCTTCGTGGTCGCGCTGGAAGGGCTCTCGAGCTTCGACGGGCGCTCGAGCCTGCACACATGGCTGTGCGGCATCGCGAAGAACAAGCTGCGCGAGCGGCGGCGCAAGCGCAAGGCGCTGCCGCTGTCGGATGTGCTCGACGAAGCTTCCGACGACATCGACGCGGTGCTCGCACGAGTGTCGAGCGAGCCCTTGCCCGACTGGGTGCTCGAGCGCAAGGAGACGCGCGAGCTCGTCGGCGCGACGCTCTCGAACCTGCCGCCCGACTATCGGCGCGCGCTCGCGGGCAAGTACCTGAAGGGCGAGAGCGTCGCGCAGATTTCGGTCGCGCTCGCCAAGTCGCCCAAGGCCACGGAGTCGTTGCTCACGCGCGCGCGGATCGCTTTTGCCGAAGTGTTCGAGCTGCTCGCCAAGCGGCGCGGAGGCGTCGATTGAAGCGCGACTTCGAAGTGCTCGACCGCAACCTCGCGCTGCTGATGAAGCTCTGGGAGCCCGTCGTCGCGCGCGGGGAGTTCCGCACGCGCGTCGAGCGCGAGTTCGTGGCTGCGGTGGCACGCCGGAGGATGCGCGCCGTGCCGAGCGAGCGCCGCAGCGCGTTCGCAAGCCCCTTCCTGCGTGTCGCGGCGGCGGCCGCAGTGCTCCTGTGCGCTCTGTTCGCGTGGAACAGCTTCTCCGGCGGCCCCGAGATCGTCGTGGCCACCGTCGAGTCGATCCTCGAGCGTGGCCAGGTCGCTTCGCGCGACGCGCGCGACGGCGAGTGGCGCGCGAGCGAAGGCGGGTTCGAGGCTGCGGCGCTGGAAATGAGCGGCGACTTCCTCGAGCTGCACACTCCCGCCGACGCTTTCGCGCGCGTCGTCGCGGCGGGTGCCGAGCCGTGGAGCGTGTTCCCCGCGTCGCATGTCGCGCTGGAATGTGGTGCCGACGGAGTTGTCGCCCAGTTGCACGATGGGGGACTCATCGCGCAGGCACCGGCGCGCGTGCGTACGGTCGAAGGCGAGCTCGTGGCGCGCACGGGTGGCGCACGCGTCGCGTTCGAGCTGCCCGACGACGAGCGCTTGCTCGCGCTCGCACCTCGCGCGGAACGCTGGATCCATGTCAGCGCGCGCGCGGGGTCGCTCGAGCTGCGCGGCCGTGAGCGAGGCGTGCTCGCGCTCGAGCGCGCGGCCGACGCGTGGCTCGCGGGCGGTGTCGCCCTGCTGGCGCCGACGGAAGCAGGGGCGGACGAGGCGGAGCGCACCGAAGTGGGGAACGAGTCCGCAGAGCCCACGGCGCAGGCGCCTGCCTACGGCCTCTTTGGCCGCGTGAGCTTCGAGAATGCGCCGATCGAGCGTTTCCGCGTCGTCGCGCTGCAGCAGGTCAACTTGCCGCAGCGCGCGGAGCCGCAGCCCATCGATTGCGCCGATCCTGACGGGAGGTTCGAGCTCGCGACGCTCCTTCCAGGGACATACCGGCTGTTCGTCGTCGCCGAGGGCTTTGCCGTGGCGAAGAGCGAGCTCCTCGTCGTCGTCCCCGGCTCCGCGCAGCGAGTCGACTTCGAACTCGAGCGCGGGTCGACGGTCTTTGGCAGTGTGCTCGATGCGGCGACCGGCGTGCCTGTCTCCGGTGCGTACATCGTCTCCGAGAGCGACACGCAGATCGCGGTGCTCTCGCTCGATGTCGTCGACAATGAGGGCTTCGACCGCTCCGTCGTGGCGTTCGGCAACGGCAACTTCCGCTTCGAGCGACTCGCGAGTGGCGCCCAGATCCTGCGAGCCAGCGCCCCGGGCTACGGTCCTGCGTGGGTTGACCTCGGCGCGCTCGAACCCGGCGAGGAACGGCGAGATGTCGTCTTCCGCCTGGGGCGCACGGGTCGCATCGCAGGCTCGGTTCTCGACGCTGCCGGCTTGCCCGTTCCGGAGGTCGTCGTGATCGCCTCCACGGCGGACTTCGAGCGCAAGCGCCCGTGCCTCACATACCGTCGCGTGATCGGTGACATGGCCGGTCGCTATGAGTTGCCCGACCTCGGCGTCGGTGCGTGGGCCGTGCTCAACTTCGGCGCTGCCGCCAAGCTCCGCGACAACCAGTATGCGCCCGAGTTTGGGCTTGCGACCGTGCGTGCCGGCGAGGTCACGACCGTCAACTTCCACGCCAAGCGCCCGAAGAAGGCGCTGAGCGGGATCGTGCGCGACGCGAGCGGCGCTCCGCTAGCCGACCTGATGTTGATGGTTGCCCCCAAGGGGGCCAGCGATCCGAGCAAGGACACGGGCTGGAACCAGACGACGACCGCGGCGGACGGCAGCTATCGCCTCGCGGACATCGAGCCCGGCGAGTACGACCTGTACATCTCGTGGACGGGGCCGGTCGAGCTCGTGTTCGTCGAGACCTTCGAGGTCATCACGCGCGGTGACGCCGTGCACGACATGACCCTGCGCGGAACCACGCTCTCGGGGCGCGTGCTCGACGGTGTGCACGCGCGTCCGATCGAGAGCGCGGTGCTCGTGCTCTACAGCTTCGACTCGAACGGCGTCCGCAACTTCACCGGCAAGGTGCTCACGGATGCCGAGGGTCGCTACACGCTTCGCCCCGTCCCCGACGGTCGCCATCAGGTCTTGGCCTACTCGACCGACGGGACCTACGGTCAGGAATGGGCCGAGATCACGCTGCGCGAGGGAGTCGTCACGGGAACGCTCGACTTCACGCTGCAACTCGGCGGCATGATCTTGGTGCGGGTGCGTGCGGGCGCCGAGCCAGTCGCGGGAGCGAGTGTGCAGTTCTTCGACGAACGCGGCGTCGAGGTCCAGTTCTCCGCTCGCAATGCGACCGATGCTTCGGGCACTTCCCTCTTGGTCGGCATCAAGCCCGGCCGCTGGCGCGTGAGCGCGACCGACGCTTCGGGCCGCACGATCGCCACCGAGGTCGACATCAGCGACGGCGCGCGCGCGCTGGCCGAGCTCGACTTCGGCGGGCGTTGACAGCCGGCTCGTTGCCGACGCCCTTCCAAGAATTTTCGGAGGATCCGCCGCCGCCGCGCCACGAAGCTCGTGTTCTCGAGCTGCCTCGAGCACCGACCGCCAACCCCACAGGAGTCCTGATTCGATGTCCAAGCCGCTCTCGCCCCTCGTGATCCTCCCCATTGCCCTCGTCTGCGGTCTTGGCGGAGGACTGATCGGCGCCCGCCTGAGTCCCCCTCAGGCACAGCCCGCCGGGGAGGTGCAGGCCAGCGCGGCCGCGCCCGAGTCGTCGCGGATCGCGGAGCTGGAGTCGAGGGTGGCCAGCCTGGCTCAGGCACTCGAGGTCGGACTCTCGGTCGTTCCGACGCGGATCGAAGCGGGCGATGACCAGATCGAGCGTGCCGTGGCGCGCTGGATGGAGCACAACGGCGCGCGTGGCGAGGGTGCGGCGCCCGCACCGACCGCGGCGGTCGAAGTCTCTCCGGAGAAGCGCCTCGCCGACGCCTACGCCGCGCTCGAGAACCCCGACCTCACCGACGCCGAGCGCCAGAAGATCTGGGCCGAGCTCGGCCAGGCCGGTCTCGTCGACAAGCTGCTCGCCAAGTACGAGGAGCGCGCCAAGCTCGCGCCCAACGACCCCGACGCGCAGGTCGATCTCGGCTCCGCCTACCTGCAGCGGCTGTTCCAGGCCACGCCGGGCCCCGAGCAGGGCTTCTGGGCGGGCAAGGCCGACAAGGCCTTCGACGCCGCCCTCGCGCTCGACTCCAACCACTGGGACGCGCGCTTCTCCAAGGCCGTCTCGCTCTCCTTCTGGCCCCCGATCTTCGGCAAGCAGAAGGAAGCCGTGACGCAGTTCGAGACGCTGCTCACGCAGCAGTCGCAGAGCTCCGCCAACGACCCTCGCTTCGCCCAGACGCACCTGCTGCTCGGCAACCTCTACCAGCAGTCGGGCAACGCCGCCAAGGCGAGCGAGACCTGGGCCGCCGGCCTCGCGCTCTACCCCGACAACGCTGCGCTGCGGGAGAAGGTCGGCCAGTAGTTCGAGCGCTGCGCCCGATCGCTTCCGTGCCCCGGCCCGCTCGCGCGGAGTTGGGGCACGGTCGTTGGCTGCCCGAAGTCGGCCTGCCCTACTTCGCGCTCGCGCTCGCCTTCCAGCACGCCGCGCGGCCTTCGCGGAGCTCGCGCTGCGGCGCGAAGCCGAGCGCGCGCAGCTTGCGCGTGTCGGGGACGCGGCGGCGCAAGAGTCGGCGGCTCAGGCGAGGCCCGAGCTGTTCGTGCGAGCGAGCTGGCGCAGCGTGCGAGGGCTCGGTCGGGTGGCCGAGGGCCGCTGAGGATCTTGCGCACGACGATGGGGTCTGTGAGCCGCGCGCTGCGGCAGGGCGGACCGCCGCAGTGCGGGCAGGTGAGGATGTCGACAACGAAGTCCTGGTCGCAAGAGCTCGGCCCAGGTCGAGCGCGACGAGCGCGAGCGGGCGGAGGAGCTGGGTGCGGTCGGTGAGGCGGGAGCGGAAGCTGCGTGCGAGTAGGTGGCGGCGGCGGCGTGGAGCTCGACCTCGCACTGCTCAGGGATGCTCGAGCTCGAGCTCGACCGCGTGCTCGGTGACGCGGCCGGCTAGGACCTCGATCCGCTGCGCGGGCGGCTTCGCGTAGCCCGGGACCTTGGGCGGGTCGATCGCGTAGGTGCCGGGCTCGCTGACGACGAAGAGCCGCGTCAGGTTGCCGAAGCTTGTCAGTCTCGTCTCGCCTGCCCCGACGACAGCGGTCGGCTCTCCTTCCCACTCCTCCGGGATCGGCAGGCGCGTGTCGCCGCAGCGCAGCGAGATCTCGATGCCGCAGGCGCGCTGCAGGCGCAGCGTGAGCTCCTGCACGCCGCGCGAGAGATCGACCTCGTCGTCGTAGGGCAGGAAGTCCATGCTCCACAACGTCAGCTGGATCGGAGCCGCGGGCGCGCGGATCAAGTAGCCGCCGCGCGCCTCGTCGCGCACGGCGCGCTCCAGACGGCCCCCGGTCGCGCCCTCCGGGTAGCGCGGGTGCCAGGCGAGCTCGTCGGTCACGACCGCCTCGCCGGTCGCGTCGTCGACGACGCGTACCAGCAGCTCCGCGGGCGCCGGAACCACCAGCTCGAAGTCCGCTCGACCTCCCGTGGGCAGCTCGACGGGGACGCTGAATTGCGGCTGCACCAGGCCGAGCTCGTAGCGGCCGACCTGCATGCGCTCGCACGACCAGCGGAAGGCGTCGAAGCCCTCGCGCGCCGACTCGACGCGCGTCGCACCGAAGGACTGCTGCTCGGCGAACCCTTCCAGCGGCGTGTCGAGCAGATTCATCACCACCGTCGCCGCGCCCATGTTCCAGGCCCGGTGGACATGCACGATCCCACCGGCGGTCGCCGTCTCGAAGGCCGGCGGGGCACCGAGCGCGAGCTCGACCCGCTGGCGTTCGCCGGCTCGCAAGGTGACGGACATCTCGCCCAGCACCCGCGGCGAGCGATACCACTCGCCGATTTCGGCGGCGATGCGCACATCCCCGGGCGTCAACCCGCCGAGCTCGAGCACGCCGTCCGCCTTGAGCGGCGCGTCCAGCACCGGCGCGGCGACGCCCGCCGCCCGCAGGCGCAGCCGCGCGCGGGAGTTCGGGGTCACGCCGCGCACGCCGAGCGTCAGGTCGGCGCCGCGCACGAGCGCGACCGTGCGCTCGCCACCGCGCTCGAAGTCGATCTCGACCCGCGCCCAGGCGAAGCCGGCGCAGCCGACCAGAACCGGCGGTACGAACTCGAGTAAGGGCCACCGTATCAGCGCCGTCGAGTGCGGATCGAGAACGATCGGGGAGACGAGATCGCGCGCAACGACGCGGCTCTCGAAATCGGGGCCCGGGTGCGCTGCATCGTCGTCCGGGAAGTCCTGCACGCGCACGAGCTCGATTCCGGCCAGGTCCGCGCCGCTCCCGGCGTCGACGACGCGCAGGATCGACGCAGGCGCGTAGTGCGCGCGGACCGTGAGTTCGCCGTCGGCGGGCGTGTCTACGCGCTCGGCGGGGTGGTCGACGAGCGCGACCCGGCCTCCGGCGACGAGGTGCATGACCGACAGTCCCTCGAGCGAGCCCGGATCCGACGCGGTCGTGCTCCACTGCCCCGAGAAGAAGCTCACGCTCAGCGTGCTCCCGTGGTCGCCTCTCCACAGGCCGAGCGAGAACTCGCCGTCGAGGTCGGTGAGCTCGCGGCCGTGCGTGTCGGTCACGATCACGCGACCCTGCAACGCCATCTCGGCGTTCGGCGGCGCCGGAGCCTCCGCGCTCGGGAGCGCCGGAGCGACCTCTGCGCGTGTTGGCTCCGCTGTGGTGCGCTCGATCGCGCCGGAAACCGGCGGCGCGGGCGCGGGAGCGTCAGTCGGCGCGGGCGCCGGAGCCACGGCGGTCGGCAGGGCCGCATCCGCTCGCGTCTCGCGGGCTGCGAGCTTCCACAGCACGAACGCGCCGCCGACCAGCACGGTCAGGAACACCAGTGTGACTCGCGTGGCTCTCATGGACGCCGATCCTAACGTGGCCGCGTCGTGTGGAGAGATGCGATGAGAGGAACCGGCTAGCACGCGAGGCCGAGCTTGCGCTGCCTCAGTGCTACGAAGGGGGTGTTGACCAACCCCGAACCACGAGGAGGCCTGCCATGGAGCATTCTTCGGACCTCAGCCACGGCCCGAACCACGAAGACGAGCGCGACGAAGCGGACCTCGCAGCAGAAGGCGACGGTGCCGCGGTCGAGCGCGAACTCGGCGATCCCGATCACCGTCGGGCTCGCTCTGGGCGACCGCCACGCGCACTCTCAAGTGCTGGACGCTGGCGGTCGGCCGCTCGAGCAGGGCCGCGTCGCGCTGTCGCCCGCGGAGCTCCTCGCGCGGCTGGGGCGTGTCGATGCGCAGGTGCTTCTTGCCGGTGACGCACTGCTCCGTCGTGCACCAGGCCGATCTGGCCGTGAAGCGAGCACGCGACGCCGCGGTCGCATCCCGAACGGCGCTGATCAACCACATGCGCGGTGCAAGTCGTTCGGGCTGCGCTTGCCGACATGTTCACCAGACGCCTTCCATCGGCGAGTGCTGGCGCACTTGCGCGAGAAGCTCGCACCCGCGCTGGAGCCGATCGTGCGCCTGATCAGCCAAGTCACGGCCGAGGTCGAGAACTTCGACGGTCTCGCGCGTCGCGCCGGGGGGCCAGGCCGACGGACAGCGGACTCTCGGCGAGCAGCGCCGCCCCTTTGGGGAGGCACGCGAGCGGCGCCAGAGCTCCGATCAGGAGGAGCCGCACTCGCGGAGCGGATTCCGCGCCGCCATCCGGGAGTTCGCGCATGGCTCGGTCGCGGATAGGAACTCCAAGCGGACGACTTCCGCCGGAGGCGGTCGGCGTCGACGGCCAGAGGTGGGCTAGCCGCGGTGGGCGCATTCCCGTCCATGGGCAACCAAGGCGCTGCGCAGGTCAACGGCACCGCGCGTTGAAGGGCCGATGGATCACAGGAACACGGTCAGTACCCAGCTCTCGCGCAGCAGATTGACTCCCCCCAAGTCGTCAGGGTTGACTCCCCACAACAGCGCGCTGAAGCGCAGCGCGGATGTGCTGGTGCGCGTCACGGGGAGCGGGGGGAGGTCGAGCGCGTTGCGCGTCAATGACACAGGGTCGATCTGGATCCAAGGCAATATCGGAACGGGCGCGGAGTTGGTGTTGACGGGCCCTTCCAGCTGCAGCTGAATGAAGCCGAGCATGTGGTTCTCGAGGTCGAAGCCGTTGAATTGGACATGGAGCTCGTCCAGCGCGGAATTCGGCTGAGAGTGGCGTACCGCCGTGAAGCCGAAGTCTCCCTTGCCCTGCCGCAGGCCGTCCGTAGCAATCCCCATCCGGCGCGATGTCGCCGACAGGTCGTGCGGATCCCCGATGCAGGCACTCTTCACATTGTCCGGCGTCCCCGTTGGCGTGCGCGGCTTCAGTCCCATCTTCTGCGTGATCGGCATTCCGCCCGGGGCCTTCAACGCGGTTGTGTTGCAAATGGGGGCCTGGGAGGGGCCGGTTTGGTACACGAGGAGCTGATCGAACGGCTGTTGCGTATCGTCGGACTCAGGCGTGAGGGAGAAGACCACGCGACTTGGGCCGGAAGAGGGCGCGAAGACCGAGAGCGCGTCGATCTCGACGGTCCCCATTTGGCGGTTGGGGAAGAGATCGTCGTGGTGGAACGCGATGGTCGGTCCGTCCCACTCGAGTGTCATGCCGTTCCACTGCAGCCGATAGACATGGGAGGCGCACGGCTCGTGCCCTCCGAGGGACACATTGAGCGCTGTCAGCGATGTGACAAAGGGCTGGGTGAGAGTGAAGTAGAACTGATCGCGAACCGGGAACATCGGATCGGGCGCTCCGGTGGAGTTCGACGCGTTGACGCCCATCGCGAAGTCATGGTTGACAATCTCGCGGGCCTGTGAAGCTTGCGGCGCCGCTTGCTGCAGGTAAAGCTGCGCGTCGGTGTACTCGATCCGAACGGTGTCCAAGAATCTCGGGTGGATACCGGAGCTGCCTTCCGCATAGTAGGACATGATCTCCGTCGCAGGGTTGATGCCCAGCGATACGCGGCTCTTGAGCAGACTGCCCGGCATCCCCAAAGCCGCCGAGTCGAGCACGACGGAGACCATGCACCACAGGCCTGGGCTCATGACCATGCGGCCGGAGGCATCAACGGTCGGCATGATGTCTCCGCCCGTGGAAATCCCGCCAAATGGGTTTCCCCTTGGCACTGCCGGAGGCGCCCATCGAGTCAGCTGAGCGATCGAGAAGTCAGGGTGAGCGGCGGTCGCGATTCCGAATGTGGCCGAGTTCCACTCGAGCGGAACGCCGGAGTTCGCGCCGGGTGCACGGATCCAGAGGTACGAGACCTCCGGGGTCTCCTCGACGGTCATGCCGACGGCGAGGTTGGTGAACAATCCTTGAGCCCTCTGGGGCGGGATGGGCGTGCCGGGAGTGCCTTGTGCAGTGACCGGGAGTGCCAGCGAAAGGGTGGCGAGCAGGCGGGGGCTGTGGAAGGTCTTCAGTTTCATGGCAGCGCCCTTGGTGACGAGGGTTGTGAGTCTAGGTGCCGCAGGGCGCGATGCGTTCTCTGTGGCTCGGGTCATTTGGATGCCTTGCGTCCGCGCGGATCGAAGGATCGCAGGATACGGCGGACAGTCTCGGTCTGGGTGGCGTCGAGTTCGGCGGGCATGTGGCGCAAGAGCAGTTCCTGTCGCCACCAGTTCTCAGGCGAATCCGCGAGCACATCCGCCAGAGCATGGAACAGCTCGCCCGCGTTCTCCTCATTGAGCGACAGCGCGATCCGGTAGGCGGCATCCGTCGCCCACCCTTCTTTGTCGGTGACTCGCCCCTCGACAGCGGCGAAGTGCTCCAAGGACTTCTCGACGAGGGGTGCGCGCAGCGCAGCGTCCGCCGCATCGAGCGCGTTGTAGGCAGCGACGAGGCCTAGCCAATAGGAACGCCAGCCGGCATCCTCGGGAACGAGCCCTGTTGCCGCCGTTTCGATGAGTTCGCCAGCCGCTTCGAAGCGACGCGCAGCGATCTCGATCCAGACCAGATTCTCGAACAGATGCGCGTAGTTGGGACGCAGCTTGGTGGCGACGGTCAGGTAGTCGCGTGCCTCGTCAAGTCGACCCAACGAAAACGCCGCAAGGGATGCGTTGATGCGCGGCACATGCGCGCGCGGAGCCAAGGCGACGCTCTGGGAGCCGGAACGAAGCGCATCGTCGTAGCGTCCCTGCGCTAGCAGCAGTTGGCAAGCGATGTTCGATGTGGAGGCCGTCGGAGCGCCGAGTCGGCTCTCGAGGCGCACGAGGTCGGCAAAGCGCTGCAACGCGACCTGCTCGAGTTCGGCGCCCTCCAGCCCGGCGAAACCGGAGAAGGCGAGCAGCAGCTCTTCCGCGTGCGGGATCGAGCGGACTTCTGCCTCCGCGAACAACTGCAGCGCCTCGGCGCGTCGCCCCTCTCGGAGCAGGTGATACCCGAGCAGGTAACGATCGAGGGCTGAGGTCGCCTCGGGCAGCCCGGAGAGGTCGAGCATCGCGAAACCGCCCGAGCGGGCCTCGGCCCTCGAGTAACGCGCCGCGAGCTCACTCGCGAACGACGAGTCGACGAATGCGGCAACCTCCGCCATGTCCGCGGCTGCGCCATCGCCGTCGCCGTGATCCTGACGGAAGGAGGCGCGCAGCAGGAAGGTCGGCAGCGGCTCGACGGCAACCGCGGCGGCTGCGTCGAGCAGCTTTTCGAGCGCGATGCGGTCAGCTTCGAGACGGTAGACGCGGTTGGCGACGCCGACGACGGTGAAGTTCGGCGGGAAATGCTGCGCGATCTGGGCATGCTCGGCCTGGCGGGCTTCGAGCTGGCGTATGCGAATCTCGCGGGCACCGAGGGCGAGCGCGAGCGTCGCGATGGCGGCCAGCGCACCCCGCGCGGCGAGCGAGCGCGAGAGACGCCGCCACAACCGTTCCGCCGAAGTGATCGGGCGTGCAGAGATCGGCCTGAACTCGAGGAACGCGCGTAGATCCGCCTCCAACTCGGCGGCCGTCGCGTAGCGGCGCGCAGGATCGCGGGCCATGCCCTTGTCGAGAATCGCTTGCAGGTCGCGCGGCAGGCCCGGACGCAGCTGCGCTGCCGGGCGCGGTTCCCGCGTCGCGAGCTGCGCGAGGATCTGCGTCGGCGACCCTTCGTAGGGCGCGTGCAGCGTGAGCAGGTGGTAAAGCGTCGCTGCCAGGCTGTAAACATCGCTCGCGGCCGTGCGGCGCGCCTTCCGCTCGAGTGCTTCCGGCGGCATGTACGCGGGCGTGCCGAGGCTTGTGGCCGAACGAGTCGCCGAGTTCTGGTCGTCGAGCAGTGCCACGCCGAAGTCGAGCAGAACCGGATGTCCGTCGCGACGCACGAGGATGTTCGAGGGCTTGATATCGCGGTGCAGCACGCCCGCGCGGTGCACCGCCTCGAGCCCGGCCGCGAGGTCCGCGGTCCAACGCACGACCGTGCGCAAGTAACTCGACTCGCCGCGGCGAGCGACGCCCAGCGTCGATTCGATCCATGCTGCGTCGTCGCCCGATGGGCTCGGCGTGAGCGAGACGGCGGTGTCGAGGACGACCGACAGCGACGGGCCGTCGATTCGCTCCATCACGATGTAGACCTGCTCTTCAGCGGTGCGCCCGCGATCGAAGAGCGTGACCACCGCGGGATGCTGCACGGCAGCCATTGCCTGCGCCTCGCGCTCGAATCGCTGCAGCGCGAGCTCGGGTGCCATCAGTCCGTGGTGGACGATCTTGCAGGCTACCTTGCGGCCGAGCTCGAGGTCCTCGGCGAGGTAAACGACCCCCATTGCACCGGCGCCGATGCGTTCGAGGATATGGAAGCGATCACCGAGGCAGTTGCCCGGCAGCCCGTCGTGCCCTGCGGCATGTGCGACCAATCCGGGTATCGAAGCAGAGCGTTCGACAGCCGAGCGGACGCGGGCGAGATCTTCGGGATGATCCTTGCAGGCGGCCTCGAGCCAGTCCGCGCGACCTTCCTCGCGCAGCGCGAGTGCGGTGGCGACGAGACCCGCGAGCTCATCCCGGCGCGAGCCCGTGCGCCGCGATCGCTCGGCGTTCATTCGGAGTCTCCCAGCTCGAGCGTCAGGTGCGCCTGCGCCTCGAAGAACGCGCGCCGCGCGGAGGATTCCGAGCCATAACCGAGCTGCTCCGCGAGTTCGCGGAACGACGCCAGCCCCTCGATGCGCGCGCGCAGGAGGTGCCGGACGCGCGGTTCGAACTTTGCGATCGCCGCGATCAGCCGCGCCGAATCCTCTGCAGCTACTGCGAGCTCAGCCGGATCCGCCTCGAGGCCCGCGAGGTCGAAATTGCCCGTGATGGGCAGGCTCTTGCGACCGTCGCGCTGCGCGGCCTGATGGAACCGCAGCGCATCGAGCACCCGGTTGCGGACGAGGGTGGCAAGGTACCCGACGAAGGCCTGTTCGTTCTGACCGCCGAAGGCCTCGAGGTCCCACAACACGCTTTCGAATACGGAGTGCACGACATCCCCCGTGCTGAAGCGGGCCGAGAGCCAAGGCTGGCTGCGCCGCAGGTCCACGGCGAGTCGCTGGTGCACGAGCCTTTGCACGACCGGGTAGAAGCGCTGCGCGAACTCTTCAAGCACCTGTCTGTCGCCCGCCCTCGCTCTTTCCAGCATGTCCAGGAACTCGGAGGTTTGGCTCATCGACGAGTGGTTAGGGTAACACTGCCCGCCCTGCTCCTGCCGAGCAGCCGGAAAGCCCCTGCGAGCCCCTGGCCGCTCCGCCGCATGGATGGCGCTTCGCTTCACAACCATCTAGGGCGTCGAGTCACGCCCGTTCCGTCGCAAAATCCGCAAAAAAATCCCGGCGGTAAGGAGCTCCCCCGGCGGGCGGGGGTGTCCCGCCTTGCTCGCACTCAGGGGGAGGGGCGCGCCGCTCGGCCGGGCTCGAGCGAGCTCGATCGCCTTTGCGGTCGTGAGTCCCGTGCACCCATCGCGACGCAGCGCCTGGCACTCGCGGGCGATGTCGGGGTCGTCCAGTTTTCAGGAGCAGTGCCGCAAGGGATGCGCGACGCAGGCTAGGCTCGAGCTGTTCGTGCGGGCGAGTCGGCGCGGGTCGCGGAGGCTCGGTCGCGGATAGGAACTCCCAGCGGATGACTTCGGCCGGAGGCGGTCGGCGTCGAGCGCGAGGTGGAGGTGCGCCGCGGCGCTGGAGTCGAGGGTGGCGAGCCGGTCTCAGGCGCTCGAGGCCGGACTCTCGGCCGGCCCGACGCGGATCGAAGCCGGAGCTGATCCGATCGAGTGTGCCGTGGCGCGCTGGATCGAGCACAACGGCGGGCGCGGCGAGGGTGCGGCGCCCGCGCCGACCGCGGTCGTGGACGACGCTTTGCAGCAGCGCCTCGCCGACACCTTCGCCGCGCTGCAAGAGAAGGTCGGCCAAGTAGTTCGAGCGCTGCGCTCGATCGCTTGCCTGCCTCGGCCCGCTCTCGCGGAGTGTGGGCGCGGTCTACTTCGCGCTCGCGCTCGCCTTCCAGCACTCGGCGATGCCTTCGCGCAGCTCGCGCTGCGGCGCGAAGCCGAGGGCGCGCAGCTTGCGCGTGTCGGGGACGCGGCGGCGGACGGAGCCGGGGGGCGCGGGGCGAGCGTCGAGCGTGGGGTGGAAGCCAGCGACATCGAAGACGAGCTGGGCGAGCTCGGCGATCTGGGTTTCGCGGTCGGAGCCGATGTTGTACAGGCCGCCCTTGCCTTCGAGGGCGGCGCCGAGCACGGCGCGCAGGGCGCGGGCGGCGTCGTCGACGTGCAGGAAGGAGCGGGTCTGGTCGGCGCCGAAGACCGGGAAGGGGTCGACCTTGGCGCGGGCGCGCGCGAGGAACTCGGGGATCACATGGGTGGGGCCCATGCGCGGCCCGTAGACATTGTGGAAGCGCACGACGATCGGCGTGAACTTCCCGAGCTTCGCGGCGCCGAAGACGGCGCTCTCGCCGGCGATCTTGCTCGCTGCGTAGGACCAGCGCGGCAGCGCGATGTCGTCGATCGCGAGCAGGACATCCTCCGGAGTCGGGATCGGCGCGAGGCCGCGGTCGACGCTCGCGGCGTAGTTCTCGCTGGACGAGGCGAAGAAGAATGTGCGGCAGCCCGATTCGAGCGCGGCGTCGAGCGCGTTGAGCGTGGTGCGCATGTTGACCGCCATCGTCTCGTAGGGATGGTCGGTGACGTACTGCACGCCGACGATCGCGGCGAAGTGGAAGAACGCGTCGAAGTTGCCGCGCAGCAGCGCGCGATCCTGCGCGAAGTCGCCGCGGCGCAGCTCGAGTCGGCCGGGGTGGCGCGCGGCGAGCGCCTCGAGATCGGCGAGGCCGCCCTTCTTGCCGATGTCGACGGTCGTGACCGTGTCGCCCTGCTCGAGCAGCTGGCGCACGAGCTCGAAGCCGATCACTCCAGCGCCGCCGGTGACGAGGTGTCGCATCGGTTGGGGTCCTTGCGCTAGCGCGCGCCGCCGCGCTCGTAGTCGCCGCGTCCGTAGACCTTGAGCGCGATGTCGCGCCGCGCGAAGTCCGCCGCGCAGGCGTCGACGATCATGTTCCAGGGATCGACGACGATCGTGCCGCTCGCGAGCTCCTTCTTGAGCAGCTCGGCGAGGAACGGCCGGTAGAGCGGGTCGGGCAGGCAGATGATCACTGCATCGGCGCCGCGCACGAGCGGCTGCGCGTCCTGCGAAACCTCGATCTCCGGGCACTCGTCCCAGTGTGTGACCAGCGGGTCGTAGGCCGCGACCTTGCAGCCCTTGGCCATCAGGGCGCGGCCGACGATCTCGCTCGGCGTGCTGCGCGTGTCGTTCACGCCCGGGCGGTAGGTGACGCCGACGAGCGCGACCTTGCGGCCGGCGAGCGCGCCGTGGAAGTGCTCCTCGATCCAGCGCACGGCGCGCATCGGCATCGCCTCGTTGGTCAGGATCGCACTGCGCGAGAACGGCATCGCGACTTGGAGTCCGAGCAGCTTCTCCGCGCCGTAGCGCGCGAGCAGCGCGTCCTTCGTGAGGCAGTAGCCGCCGACGCCGAGGCCCGGCAGCATCATGTTGTCGTGCGTGCCCTTGCGCATGCGCACGGACTTCACGATGTCGAACAGGTCCACGCCCGCGCCTTCGGCGAGCTTGGCCCACTCCTCGATGAACGCGATGTTGGTCGCGCGGTAGCTGTTCTCGAGCAGCTTGGCCATCTCGGCCGCGCGCGTCGACTTGTGGCGCCAGAGCGGGAACTTCTCGACATTGACATACTGCGAGAGGAAGTCGCGCGCGGCGTCGGCGCTCGCGGCGTCGATGCCGGCGTAGGCGCGCCAGAAGTTGTTGACGCTGTCGAGGTAATCGGGCCCCGGCATCACGCGCTCGTAGCAGTAGGCGAGCTTGGGCGGCTGCGCCGCGACATCGACGCCTTGCTTGCGCTGGCCTTCGCACAGCGCGGGATACAGCATGCGGTCGCACAGGCCGATCGGCAGCGTGCTCTCGACCGTGACCAGCGTGCCGGGGCGCATGTGCGCGCCCACCATGCGCATGGCGGCGGCGTAGCCCTCGGTCGGAACCGTGAGCTGGTCGACCTGTCCCGCCTCGCGCTGCACATCGAGGTTGATGCACGAGACCACGATGTCGGCGAGACCGATCGAGCGCGGGTCGTTGGAGCCGACGAGGTTGCGCGAGACCGTGCAGGCCTCGTGGATCACGCGCTCGAGGCTGGGGTCGTTGGCGTAGGTGGGGGAGCTGCCCTGGTCGAGGCGCGCGACCTTGGCGCGGCCGGGCTCGTCGTCGCGGTCGAGGCCGATCACGAAGTACAGGCGTCCGCGCGCGCCGTCCGCGCGCGCGAGGTTGCCGGCGACGGCCGTGCCGACGAAGCCCAAGCCCAGCACGAGCACGACTTGCTTTCCGGCGGCCTTGGCGGCGCGGGCGCGGATCTCGATCGCTGCGAAGTCCATCGCTAGAAGTCCATCCCGAAGCGGAGCTTGAGCCCGTTCTTGACCTTGTACCAGCCAACCTTGAGGCCATCCCAGACCGTCACGCCGGGGACGGCGAACGGCACGTGGATCGGGACCTCCTTGTACTTGAACCCGGCGTGCAGGGCGCGCAGCAGGAGCTCGCTCTCGATCTCGTAGCCGCGCGAGGAGAGCTTGAGCGTGTAGAGGCGCTCGGCCTTGAAGGCGCGGAAGCCCGACTCGGTGTCCGTGAGCCAGCGCCATGTGACCGCGAACGAGATGCACTTCAGGCCAAAGTTGCCGAACTTGTTGATCGTCGAGGTGCGCAGGGTGCCGAGCATGCGGCTACCGACGACCATGTCGAGCGGACCTTCCTCGAAGGGCTTGATGAGCACCGGGATCTCCTCCGGCAGGTGCTGGCCGTCGGAGTCCATCACGATCACGATGTCGGGCTGGAACTGCCGCGAGGCTTCGACACCCTTGATCAACGCGTAGCCTTTGCCGCGCGTCATCTCGGGCTCGGGGACCGTGGCCCCGGCGGCGCGGGCGGCGGCGGCGGTGCCGTCCTTGGAGGCGTCGGCGGTGACGACGACATGGTCGACGAAAGGCAGGGTGCGGCGGACGATCTCGGCGATCCCCTGTTCGAGGTTGTACGCCGGGAGCACCGCGACGACTCTTTGAGTACGGGCCATGGGGTCGGGCTTCTTCGAGAAACCGGCGAGAGATTCTAGAGGCGCGGGGGTGGCGGGGGCCAAGGGCACCGCGATCGGAAGGACTTTCGTCCCGAAGTTGAGGCGTTGTTTGCCCTTCGCCTGTGGAGCGGGGCGGGTGGGGCTCGCTACACTCGCTCGCCTTCAGACTGCACGCCTAGACTCCCCGACGACGCAGCGTTCCCATGTCCTCCGAGCCCACGGTCACCGCCACGACTTCGATTCCGCTCACCTACAATGGCAAGACCGTGCCGCTGCCCTTGATCGAGGGCACGGAGGGCGAGGTCGCGATCGACATTCGCAACCTGCGCGCCCAGACCGGCCTCGTCACCTTCGATCCGGGCTACGCCAACACGGGCGCCTGCAAGAGCGCGATCACCTTCATCGATGGCGAGCAGGGCATCCTGCGCTACCGCGGCTATCCGATCGAGGACCTCGCGGAGCGCTCGAGCTTCCTAGAGGTCGCGTGGCTCTTGCTGCATGGCGAGCTGCCGACCAAGGCCGAACTCGAGTCGTTCTCCGACGAGATCGTGCACCACACGCTGCTGCACGAGAACTTCGCGCGCTTCTTCAACGCCTTCCCAAAGGACGCGCATCCGATGCCGGTGTGCGCCGCGGCCGTGGCCGCGATGGCGACCTTCTATCAGGAGCCCGAGAGCGATGACACGATCCACAAGACCGTGATCCGCCTGCTGGCGAAGATGCCGACGATCGCGGCGTACTCCTACAAGCACTACATCGGGCAGCCGTTTGTCTATCCGAAGAACGACCTCGACTACTGTTCGAACTTCCTGCGCATGATGTTCGCGACGCCGTGCGAGACGTACGAAGTCGATCCGCTGTACGCCAGGGCGCTCGAACTGTTGCTGATCCTGCACGCGGACCACGAGCAGAACTGCTCGACCTCGACCGTGCGCATGGTCGGCTCGAGTCAGGCCAACCTGTTTGCCTCGGTCAGCTCCGGCATCAGCGCGCTGTGGGGACCGCTCCACGGCGGCGCCAACCAGAAGGTGATCGAGATGCTCCAGTGGATCGCGAAGAACGACGGCAACGCCGAGCGTTTCGTGGCGCGCGCCAAGGACAAGAATGACACCACGCGCCTGATGGGCTTCGGTCACCGCGTGTACAAGAGCTACGACCCGCGCGCGACGATCCTGAAGAAGTACTGCGGCGAGATCCTCGCCAAGGTCCCCGCCGGCAGCCCCTCGGCGCAGCTCTTCGACATCGCGCGCAGACTCGAGGAGATCGCGCTGTCCGACGAGTACTTCGTCAAGCGCAAGCTCTACCCCAATGTCGACTTCTATTCGGGTGTCATCTACAAGGCGATGGGCATCCCGACCAACATGTTCACGGTGATGTTCGCGCTCGGCCGCATGCCGGGTTGGGTCGCCCAGTGGCTCGAGTCGCGGCGCGACCCCGAGTTCAAGATCGGACGTCCGCGCCAGATCTACACGGGCGCGACGAGGCGCTAGACGCACCACGCGCGCAGAGGCGCTCGCCCTCGCATTCGCCCTCGCATTCGCCCTCGCATTCGCACGAGCGGATGCGAGGGCGATGTGTCTCCACGGGCCTTTGCAACCGCGCGAGCGGAGTGCCATCCTGCGCCGGTGCCATGAGGCTTGCACCCCAGCGACGGCTTCCGCTCTCGACGCAGCTCGTCGGTGTCGACGGCGGCGCGACGCATGTGCGCGCAGTGCATGTCGAGGTCGAACCCGCGCCCGGCGGCACTCTGCGCGTGCGAACGAGCGGCGGCGAGCGTTCGCGGGCGCATCGGCAGGTGGCGGGGTTCGAGACGCCCGCGGAGCGCGGACTTGGGAGTGCGGACACGCTCGGACCGATCAGTCCGGCGGAGCGCGAGCAGGGCTGGGCGTGGGTCGAGTCGACGGCGCGCTGCGTGCTCGAGCTCGCGCACGAGCGCGGGGCGGCACGCGTGCTGCTCGGCATCGCGTTTCCCGGCCGCAAGACCGCAGATGCGCGCGGCATCGACTTTGCGCTCAACGGTCCGCGCGTGCCGGAGTTCCTGAGCCAGCTCGAGCAGCTCCTGCGCTCGGAGGGTCTCGAGCTCGATGGCGAGCTGCTCGGTCTACAGAGCGACGGCTGGTGCGCGGGCGTCGGCGAGGCGCACGCGGACGACGGCGGCCTGCGCGGCGTGCGCGACGCGTACTACATCGGCGGAGGCACTGGGATCGCGGAGGCGCTGTGTCTGCGCGGCGAGCTCGTCCGTCTCGCGGAGGTCGAGGATTGGTTTCCGCGCGGCTGGCGCATGGAGTGGGATGGAGCTGGGCTGGAGAGCTGGGTGTCCGCTTGCGGCATCAACCGGCGCTGGGCCGACATCACGGGGCTCGGGCTGCCGCTCGAACCGGGGCGGTTCCCCGAGGATCGCGTGCAGCGCGACCCGCGCGCGAGAGAGCTGCTCGAGCAGGCCGGCGAGGCGCTCGGCCAACTCGTGTCCCACCGGCTGGTGGCGCTGCAGTCCGGCGGACGGCCCGAGAGCGGACACGCCGGCCCGATCCGGCTCGAGCGCGTGCTCGTCGGCGCGCAGCTCGGACGCATGCTCGCGGATGCGCGCACGCAGGGCTCGCTGCGGCGCGCGTTCGAGGCGCGGCTCGACGAGGGCCTGCGCCGCACGGGACTCGACGCGCTCTATCCGCCCGACGGCGGGCGCGGCATGCAGCGGCGCGAGTTCGTGCAGCTCTCGCGCCTCGCGCATCCGGCGGCGATCGGCGCCGCGGTCGAGGCGCTCTCCCAGTGGGGTGGGCGTGACTAGCCCGCAGGCGACGCTCAACGGCGGGTTCAACTGGCTCGACTGGACCGTGCTCGTCGGCCTGTTCGCGCTGACGCACTGGATCGGGACCCTGTCGGCCGGGAAGCCCGCGACGATCCGCGAGTTCTTCCTCGGCGGACGCAAGCTGCCTTGGTACGCGGTGTCGGCTTCGATCATCGCGACGGAGATCAGCGCGGTGACGCTGATCAGCCTGCCGGCGACGGTGTTCAACGCGGGCGGCAACATCACCTACCTGCAGCTCGGCCTGATCGGGCTCCTGCTCGCGCGCTGCATCGTCGCCCTGTGGCTGATCCCGAAGTACTACGAGCGCGAGATTTACAGCCCCTACGACTACATGGGCAACGCGCTGGGGAGGCCCGCGCGCACGCTGACGACGATCCTGTTCTCGATCGGCGGCGTGCTCGGGCAGGCAGCGCGCGTGTACCTCACCGGCATCGTGCTGCAGGTCGTGCTCCACGACGAGCTCGCGGCGTTCGAGCGCGCGACGGGCATCCCCGGCCTGTGGGCGGCGATCGCCGCGATCGGCGTCGTCGCGATCGCTTGGACATGGCTCGGCGGGATGGCGACGGTCATCTGGACCGATGCGGTGCTGTTCCTGATCTTCCTCGCGGCGATCGTGTTCGCGTTCGTCGCGGCGGTGTCCAACATCGAAGGCGGCGTGGGCGAGGTCGTGCGGCTCGGCGAGGAAGCGGGCAAGTTCCGCTTCTTCGACCTCGAGGCGACCTTCGAGCGCCCGTACACCATCTGGGCGGCGCTCATCGCCAACACGGTCGTCGGCGTGGGCGCGTTCGGCACGGACCAGCTGATGGCGCAGCGCGTATTCTGCTGCCGTGACGCCCGCGACGCGCGGAAGGCCATGCTGGCGAGCTACGGCTCGATGCTGGTCGCAGTCGCGGTCGCGCTGGTCGGCATCGCGCTCTACGCCTACTACCAGCAGCATCCGCTGCAGAGCGCCGCGGCCGAGCTTTACGCCCAGAAGAACGATCGCATCTTCCCGATCTTCATCGTCGAGGTCATGCCGGCCGGGATGCGCGGCCTGATCATCGCGGGCGCCTTTGCGGCGGCGATCTCGAGCCTCGACTCGATCCTCGCGGCTCTGTCGCAGACCGTGATGAGCGCCTTCGTGCTGAAGGACAACGGGCAGCGCACCGAGAAAGAGGAGCGGCGCGCGGTGCGGACATCCAAGCTGCTCGTGCTCGGCTTTGGCGCGCTCTTGTGCGTGATCGCGGCCTTCTGCGAGTTGATCCAGCGCGACGAGCGCTTCAAGGATGTGCTCAACCTCGCGCTGTCGATGCCGACCTACACGCAGGGCGCGGTGCTCGCGACCTTCGCGCTCGCGTTCTTCCTCGGGCGGCGCATCGATGCGAGCGGACTCCTGTTCGCCGCGCCGCTCAGCGTGTTCGCGGTGGTCGCGATCGCGTGGCACGGCGCGTGGACGCTGCCTGCGCTGCGCATCGGCTGTGGTGCGCTGCTCCTGGCGTGGCTGCTCGTGCGATTGCGCGACGCGGAGCCGCTGGTGCAGCGTGCGCTGCGGCTCGCTGCGCTTCTCGCGGGCTGCGCTGCGGTCCTCTGGATGAACTCGCGCGGATGGACGGTCGCGTGGCCGTGGTTCGCGCCGCTCGGACTCGTGTTCGCGTTCAGCTTCGGCTGGTTGCTCGCACGCCAGCGGCTGGAGGTCGCGTGAAGCGCGCTCTCGCGCTGCTCGCGGCGCTCGCGCTCGCTTCTTGCGGCGGCGACGACAGCGCTTCCTCGAGCGAGGAACTGGAAGTCGCGCGCCCCGTCGACGGGGCCGAGCCCGCTCGCAGCGTTGTCGAGGAGTCCGCGAGCGCATCGTCGGCGAAGCCCAAGGGCGAGCCGCGGCCCGCGCCTGCGGCGAGCGAGCTCGCGTTCACCCTGCCCGAGGGCTGGCTCGCCGAAACACCCGCAGTCCCGCTGCGCAAGCTGCAGGCGCGAGTCCCGCGCGCGCTCGGCGATCTGCAGGATGCGGAGCTCACGGTGCTGTGGCGCGGCGCGGTCGGCATGGGGCCGCTCGAGGCGCAGCTCACGCGCTGGTCGCAGCAGTTCACGCAGCCCGACGGCGCGAGCTCGCGCGAGCGGCTCAAGCTCACGAGCCGCACGATCGGCGGACGCGCGGTCACCGAAGCCGACCTCGAGGGCACCTGTGTCGCCGAGCGCGCGCCCGGGTCGCCCGAGCGCTGGAACGAGCCCGACTGGAAGCTGCTCGGAGCGGTGATCGAGAGCGAGTTCGGTCCCTACTATGTGCGTCTCGTTGGACCGCGTGCCACGGTCGATGCGGCCGCGAGCGGTTTTCGCGCGTTGCTCGAGAGCACGGCGCGCTAGCCGCCGCTCGCTGCGCGCAGGCGCGGATTCCAGGTGAAGGCGCTGTTGCGCGGGATCTCGACGACCTGCGTTGCGGATCCGACGGTGATGGAGGCCTTTCCCGGCGGCACTCCCCGCAACACATAGCGACCCTGCGCATCCGAGCGCGCCTCGCGCGCCAGCCAAGCGTGCGTCGAGCTGAGGCGCAGCGGAACATTGGCTGCCGGCTTGCCATCGTTTCCGTACACGGTGCCTGCGACGAGCGTGCCCGAGGTCAGACGCAGGATGAACTCGTTGAGTTGGCGGGGCAGCGCCGTGACGGACTGATCGAGCGGCACGCAGTCCTCGTGCAGGACGAGCAAGCGTGATGTTCCCGCTTCGCAGCCGACGAGCCGGAAGCGGCCTTCGCTGTCGGTGATGCCGAGCGCGCGCGGAGGCGGCTCTCCTCCGACGAGCCCCGTGGATTCGAGCGCGACAGCGGCGCCGACGAGCGGCTCCTCGTCGCTGTCGAGCACCTGTCCGATCACCGTCGCCCCAGCCGCGCCGAGTGAGAGGCGCAGCTCGATGCGCGCGTTCTCCGGGCCGCCGAGCGTCACAGGAACCGAGGGCGAGTTTTCGAACGAGCGCGCGAACAGGCGCTGACCCGCGACCACACCGGGCAGCCGGAAGTTTCCGTGCGAGTCGGACTCGCCGACGCGCAGCGAGTCGCGACTCCCCGGTCGCAGCATCCACAGCGTGGCGTTGGACACGACGCGGCCCGCGGCGTCGACGGTGCGGCCCGCGAGAGCGTAGCCATCGTCGAGCAGGAGGCGCTCGGTGCGCGTCTCGCCGGAGACCACGGTGGTCTCGAGATGCGCGCCGAGGCCGCTCTCGATGCGCACGCGGCCGGGCGGCAGCGCGTCGAAGCGCGCGCGTCCGTCGCCGGTCGTCGCGACTTCCGCACGCAGGACACGGGGCTGGCTGCTCTCGAGCGCGAACACGCCGAGCGGGATGCCGGCGGCGACGCGCGACGCGCTGGTCCACGCGACTTCGAGCTCGAGCGCGCCGGTCGCCGGCTCGACGGGCCGAGGTCGTTCTCTGCGCGGGATCTCGGCCGTCCGACGCGAGTCCTCGGCCGTCAGCGCGGACAGGGCTTCGACCTGTGCTCGCTCCACGGGCGCCGACTCGGCCGCGGGTTCCGCGGAGGGCGCGGCGGACTGCGGAACGGCCGCGGCTTCGCCCGCTGACTCGTCAGCGGGAAGCGCGAGCCACAGCGCCGCGCCGCCCGCGAGGAGCAGCGCGAGACCCGCGAGCGAGTAGACCGACTTCACGCGCTCACTTCGCGGCGAGGAACTCGCGCGCGCACAGCTCGCCCAAGTCCGCGAACCACGGGAAGGCGAACGAGTCGTAGTCGTACTTGTCGTCGTCGAGGATGCCGTCGGAGTTGGCGTAGATCGTGGCGGCGAGGAAGAAGCCGCGCTGGGTGCGAGTGTCGACGATGTAGGCGGTGTCGGTCACGAAGCCGTAGGCGAGCCCGACCTTGTTGTAGATCCGCACGTGCTCCTTGGAAATCACGCGCATCACGCCCGGCAGGAAGAACTTGACATAGTCGTCGGGATACTTCGCGCGATCCCAGCGCGGGTTGGCGGAGTCGCCCGGATACTGCGAGAGCGCCTCGAGCAGCAGCGCGCGCTCCTCGTCGCCGAGGTCGAACGGCTCGCCCTCGAACGGGATCTCCGGCCGCACGACGCGCGCGAGGCACACCTGCAGGTCGCGCAGGGTGACGCGGTTCTTGACGAGGAACGACATCGGGCCCGGGACCAGCTCGGCGCCTTCCATGCGGCCCTTGCCGATCAGCACGTCCTCGCGGTCCTCGAGGTTGGCGAGCTCGAGCTTGCCCGTCTCTTCGCCGAGCCGCACGACGCCATCGCTCATGCGCAGCTCGATCGTCGGAGTGCGCCGATTCTCTTGGATGCTCATCTTCACCGAGAGCCGGTGCGAGATGCGCGTGGAGGCGAGACCCGCGCGCCACATGCTCTCGTTGAGCCGGTCGTGGCCGGTGAACTCGAACAGGCGGTTGAAGCTCTCGTTGTCGGACACGATCAGCGACTCGCGCACGAGGTGGCGCAGAGTGAGCTTGCCGTCCCCGAGGTTGTCCGGATCGTTCGTGAGCATCGCTCCGCTGCGGCGCGATCCGTAGAAGGCGAGCGGCGTGTCGAGCTTGAGGCCGGGCGCGCCCTTCTGCTGAAGCTCGCGCATGCGCTGGAGGGCCGCGACGGCGCCGAGCAGCTTGACCGTGCTGGCGGGGTAGAAGTACTCAAGGCCGAGGCGCCAGGGGTGGGGCTGGAGCGCGGGCTTGCCGTCGCGCTCGACGATCTCTCCCGCGAGCACCTCGACGCGCAGCTCGCTCGCCTGCGCGAGCACTTTGTCCATCCGCTCCGCGCGCGCCTTCAGGTCCGCGGCGACACTCGTGTCGGAGGCCAGCTGCGCTTCCGCGCGCCAGCGGTCGCGGCCTTGCTCGAGCAGCGACTTCATGCGCTCCGGGGCCGGCTCCGTGGACTGGGCCGCTGCCGGGAGGGCGCACAGGAGGGTCGCGAGGGCGATGCTTCGCAGGCTCATTCGAGGAGGTCCAGTTCGGGTCGCAGCAGGGCCTCGTGGGTCTGGCGCGCTCGCACCAGTCGGGCCGTCCTATTGTGGACCAGCACTTCGGCCGCGAGCAACTGCGAGTTGTAGCCGCTCGCCATGGCCGAGGCGTAGGCGCCCGCATCGTGGAAACAAACGATGTCCCCGGGCACCGCGCGGGGCAGGAAGCGCGGCTCGAGCGTGCCATCTTTGGCTTGCGTAAAAACGTCCGCGCTCTCGCACAGCGGTCCCGCGACCGCCTGCGGGACACACGGATCGCCGTCGCGGCCGATGACCGAGATCTCGTGGTGAGCACCGTACATCGCGGGCCGCACGAGGTTGTGGAAGCCCGCGTCGACGAACAGGTAGTCGACGGAGCCGACACGCTTCCAGCCGCGCGCTTCCGCGAGCAAAAGCCCGGCTTCCGCCACGAGGAAGCGCCCGGGCTCGAGTTCGAGCCGCAGCGAGCGGCCGAGCTCGCGCTCGACGCGTGCGCGGGCGCCGTCCCAGGCCTCGACGAGCGGCCGGCAATCGAAGCGCTGCTCTCCCGCGCGGTAGGGAATCGGCAGCCCACCACCCGCGGAGAGCGAGCGCAGGGTCGGGCCGAACAGCGCAGCCGCCGTGACCAGCGCCTCCGTGGCACGCGAGAGGTGCTCGAGGTCCGAGCCCGAGCCGATGTGCACGTGCAAGCCTGCGACTTCGAGCCCGAGCGTGCGGGCCTCGCGCGCGACCGCGGGCAGGTCCGCGTGCCAGATGCCGTGCTTGGAGTGCTCGCCGCCGGTGGTGACCTTGCGGTCGTGGCCGTGACCGAAGCCGGGGTTCACGCGCAGCACGATGTCGCGCCGCGGCGGGTTGGCGCGCGCGTACTGCGCCAGCATGAAAGGCGAGCCTGCGTTGAGCTGGAAGGGCTGGCGCGCGAGCAGGTCGAGCGCGTCGCGGTCGAGCAGGTCCGCGCAGAACAGCACATCGCGCGCGTCGAACCCGACGGCGAGGGCGCGCCGCAGCTCGCCGCCCGAGACTGCGTCGACTTGGCAGCCCTGCGAGCGCAGGAGACGCAGCAGCGCGAGGCTCGGGTTCGCCTTCTGCGCGTAGCGCACGACATCGAACCCGCGGCCGGAACTCGCGCGCAGGTCGAGCAACTCGCGCGCGCGCGCGACGACCGTCGCGCCGTCGTACACATACAGCGGCGTGCCGTGCTCGCGTGCCAGCTTGAGCAGCAGCGCGTCGGAGAGCGGGCGCGTCTTCATCGCGGTCCGGGGAGGTGGCGCCCGAGAGCGTCGAGCAGGCGCTCGATCTGCGCGAGGGAGTGCGCGGCTGTCACGACGATGCGGAAGTTGCCGGCGGGCGGTCCGCCCGGATAGCGGATCCAGGGCGCGAGCAAACCCCCGGCCCGCAGGGACTGCTCGAGCGCCTGCATGCGCTCCGCGCTCTCGAGACTGAACGAGAACACGGGCAGTTCCGCGCCTGCGCGCGCGAGTCCGAGTCGCTCGAGCCCGGCGCGGAGCAAGGCGATGTTGGCGCGCAGCTGCGCGACGCACGCGCCGTCGCCAAAGGCGATCTCCAGCGCGGCGCGACCGGCCTCGGCGAGAGCCGGTGGGATGGGAGTGCTGCCGACATAGACATTCGAATGGCGCTGCACGCGCTCGACCTGCGCGCGCGTTCCAGCGACGAAGCCGCCGTAGCAGCCGAGGGCCTTGGAGAGCGTCGAGGTGAGCAGCACCTGCTCGCCGCCGATCGCGCCTTCCTCCAGCGCGCCGCGCCCGCTCGCTCCGATCACGCCGGTGCCATGGCAGTCGTCGACGAGCAGCGTACCGGAGTGCGCGCGCGCGAGTTCGGCCCATTCGGCGAGCGGCGCGAGCTCGCCGCGTGAGGGAAACACGCTGTCGGTCATGACGACGGCCCGGCGCGATCCGCAGTAAGCGAGCGCGCGGCGCAGCGCGTCGCTGTCGCGGTGCACGATGTTCACCAGCTCGAGTCCTGCGTTGCGCGCGGCATCGAACAGGCTCGGATGCGAGCGCTCGTCGACGAGCGCGACGGCGTGGTCCTCCGCGAGCGACTGGGCCGCCGCGAAGTTCGCCGTGTAGCCTTCGGGCAGCAGGATCGCGGCTTGGCAGCCGAGCGTGCGCGCGAGGTCGGCTTCGAGGGCCTCGTGCGCGCGCGTGTTGCCGGTCGTCTCGCGCGAGGCGCCCGCACTCACGCCGTAGCACCGAGCGCCTTCCGTGAGTGCCTCTTTGACGCGCGGATGGTGCGCGAGCCCGAGGTAGCCACAGCCGCCGAAGTGGTCGAACTCGCGGCCGTCGAGGACGACCGTCGTGCCCTGACTCGATTCGATCGGCAGGCGTGCCATTGGGAGCTCTAGCCGCGCCGCGCGCCCGCGTCGGAGCAGCTGAGCATCGGCACCGTCGCCATCGTGTGCAGGCCGGGCGCCGCCGCGACGATCGCGTGCAGCGCGTTGAGCGCGATCGCGGAGGTCGCGAGGTCGCCGTGCACGCCGCCGCGCAGGACGAGGTCGATCGGCGGATCGCTCTCGAGCAGCACGCGGTCGTGGGGATCGTCCTGACCGATCGCGGCTTGGAACTCGTAGCGCAGGAGCGGCTTGCCGTCGACGATTCCGACGGCGACCTGCCGCACTCCCGCGCACTGACCGACCGCGATCTTGCCGAGCTTGCATTCGAGCTCGCGCGTCGCGATCACCGGCTCGATCGTCTCGCTCCAGCTTGCGACCTTGAAGCCGAGATACTGCGCGCAGAAGTGCAGGGACTCTCCGAGCCCGACATGGCGCAGCCAACCTTCGTCGATGCCCTTCTGGAAGTCAGCGCGGTCGAGACCGGCACCGATCTTCTTCTGGAACGGCACTCGGCGCGGAGTCGCGTCCTGGATGCGTGCGACGCTGAGCGAGCGCACATCGTTGCACACGGCGGTCGCGAACACAGGCAACGCGTCCATCAGGAAGCCGGGATTCACGCCGGTGCCGAGCAGCTGCGCGCCGCCGGCCTTGGCGCAGGCGTCGAGGCGCTCCGCGAGTTGGCGATGGCGCAGCCACGGGTAGATCAGCTCCTCGCAGGTCGACACGGCCGGTACGCCGCGCGCGAGCAGGGCCTCGAAGGTCGGCGCGCACTTGCGCAGGTCCGAGCTCGTGGTGACGAGCGCGACATCGTAGCTCTCCCAGTCGCTCAGCTCATCGAGGCTCGCCGCAATGCGCACGGCGGGCGCGCCCGGGACGAGTCCTGAGAGCAACTTGCCGGCGATGCCAGGGGCAGGGTCGACGGCGGCCACGGTGGCGCCGAGGTTGCGGCGCAGGAGGTCGGACTGGATGCGGAGGCCCAAGGGTCCGAGGCCGATGTGGAGGATGCGCAGGTTCACGCGAGTGCTTGTCGAGGGTTTGGGAGGATCCAGACGAGGCCTCCAGAAGGGCAAGGAGTATAGAGAGATCCCCTGCGCGTCGCATGCACGGTCCGCGCGGCGCGCAAACCGGCTGTCGAGGACGCAAGGACGAGTCGTGCTCGCTCGCTGTTCGCGCAGTCGCGGCTTCGATAGCATCCGGTCATGGGGCTTGAGCTCGTGTCCATCAGTCGACGCTTCGGCGAGCAGCTCGCTCTCGACACGGTGTCGATCCATGTGCGGCAGGGGGACTGCTACGGTTTCATCGGCCACAACGGTGCCGGCAAGACGACCGCGATGCGCATCGCGCTCGGGCTGCAGCGGCCCGATGCGGGGCGCGTGATCGTCGACGGCTTCGACGCGCACGAGCATCCGCGCGAGGCGCGCGCGCGCATGGGCGGACTGATCGAGATGCCGGGCTTTCAGCCGAGCCTCGACGCCGCGGAGAACCTCGCGCTGCTCGCGCGCTTGCAAGGCTTGTCGCGCGAGAGCGCGCGCGGCGAGGTTGCGCGTCTGCTCGAGCTCGTCGGCCTCGGTCACACGGGACGCAAGCCGGTGCAGGCCTTCTCGCAGGGCATGCGTCAGAGGCTTGGCATCGCGCAGGCGCTGCTCGGCAAGCCCGCGTATGTGCTGCTCGACGAGCCGACCAACGGGCTCGATCCGCAGGGGATTGCGGAGATGCGCGCCATGCTGCGGCGCATCGTGCGCGAGGAGGGTTCGAGCATCCTGATCTCGAGCCACCAGCTGCACGAGCTCGCGGACCTGTGCAATCGCGTGGGCGTGATGCACCGCGGCAAGCTCGTGGTCGAGGCCGAGACGAGCCAGTTGCTCGCGGCGGGCAAGGGGCGCTTCGAGCTCGCGACGAACGACGATGCGCGCGCCAGCGCGTTGCTCGCGGCGCGCGGCGTGACAGCGACTCCGCTCGCGCACGGTGGACTCGAACTCGAGCTCGGAGGGTTGCCCGCGGGCGAGGTCGCGCGTTCCGTGATCGGCGCGGGTCTCGAGCTCGCGCGCTTCGGAGCGCGCCCGCCGTCGCTGGAAGAGATCTACCTGCGTTACGCGCGCGGCGAGGTGATTCTTGTTCCGACTCAGGTGAAAGACGCGCCGATCGCGGTGTCCACGCCAAAGGAGCGTCGCGCGGCTCCGCATCCGGTGTTGCGCACATTGCGCTACGAGCTCGCCCGCTTGTGCGCGCGGCCAGCGGTGCCGGCCTTGCTCGCGCTGCCGGCGCTCGCTGCTGCGGGAGTGGTGGTGCTCGAACGCAGTCGCGCGGCGGCCGAGGCGGCGCGTGTTGCGGCGGGGGAGCTCGCGAGCGCGACGGCCGTCACGGGGTTTGGCACCACGGCGCGTGCGCTTGGCGCCGGCTTGCCGCTGCTCGCGCTCGCGCTCGCGGGCGTGGCGAGCCAGATGGTGGCGGGTGAGCTGGCTCGCGGCACGCTGCGCAATGTGCTGCTGCGTCCGCAGACGCGTCTCGATGTGCTGCTCGGCAAGGCGCTCGCGGGGTGCGTCGCGCTCGTCGCGTCCTACGCGTTGCTCGTGCTCGCGGCGGTCGGGCTCTCCGCGGCGTTCTTCGGCTTCGGCGACCTCGTCGAGATCCTGCCGAACGGTGCTGAGTTCCCGCTCGTCGCCGCAACCGAGCTGCAGCCGGATCTCCAGCGCGCGTTGCTGGTGCCGCTCGCCGCGCTCGCTGGATATCTCGCGCTCGGACTCCTCGCCGGAACGCTCGCGCGCGCCGCCGCGACCGCGCTCGGACTCACGATCGGTCTGGCCTTCACGCTCGATCTCGTGCGCGGCGCGCTGCGCGGAGCAGGCGTCGAGGGCGGTCTGCTCTCCGCCTACTTGCCGAGTCCGCTCGGCGACACCTCGTTCCTGCACTTCCTCGCCGATCGCGCGCAGGGCATCAGCAACTCGACCTTCGAGCACGGCGCGCAGATCGCGGGCTTCCTGCCACAGGACTTGGTCGTGCCCGCTCTGTGGGCGCTCGCGTGCTGCGTGCTCTCGGCCGCCCTTCTCGTGCGCCGCTCCATCCCATGAAACTTCTCGCACTCTCGCTCATCGCCGCGCTCGCGGCCTGTACTTCCATCGACATTCCGGATTCGCCGCCGCCGCTCGCGGGCATGGAGGAGCCGCTCGAACTCATGCAGGAGCCGCAGGACGAGTCCGCGCGCGCCGCGCTGCCCAAGGGCTCGTTCACGGGGCTCGTCGTCGGCGACTCGCGCTCGTCGCTCGACGCGCTGGGGGGGGAACCTGAGGGAGTCGTGGTCATCGCCGTGGTCGAAAACTCGCCAGCGGACGCGGCTGGACTCGAGGTCGGCGATCTCGTGCTCGAGGCGCGCGCGGCGACGACGGTCGCGCTGCACTGGCCGAGCGAGTGGCGGCGCATCGAGCTCGAGAGCGAGCCGGGCGCGGCGATCGCGCTGGTGGTCGATCGCGCGGGCACCGAGAGCATCTTCCGCGTGGTGACGGTGCTGCGCGTGCGTCCGGCAGAGCGCGTGGCCGCCGAGCGCTTTCGGGAAGAGCGGCGCGTCGGCGTCGTGTTGCGCACCGCGACCGAAGTCGAGGCGCGCGCGGCCGCGCTCGGGACGGGCGGAGGCGCAGTCGTGGTCGGCCTGACGAGCGAGAGCCCTTGGCGCGCTGCGGGCGTGCGCTACGGAGACCTCGTGCGCGCCGCGGGCGGGAGCGAGGTCGCACACCCGCAGGTGCTCGTCGACGCGATTCGCAACGCGCCCGCTGACGGCGCACTCGAGCTCGAGGTCGTGCGCGACGGCGCGCTCGTCACGCTGCGCGCACCGCTGTCCACGCGCGAGCGCGAGCTCAAGCGCATCTCGATCCCGCTGCTGTTCTCGTACGAGAAGCTGCGCGAGCGCACTTCGTTCTCGCTGCTCCTCGGCCTCATCTCGCACGAGAGCACATCGACTGTCTGGAAGACCACGCTCCTGTGGCTGATCCGCTTTGCCGGTGGCGATGCCGACCGTCTGGAGACGATCGACGCATGAACGGGCTGGTACTGGCACTGCTCACGCTGCAGGCCGCAGGTGCGAAGCCCGCGGGCAAGCCGGAGTTCGCGCGCGTCGCGACCTTGGCGATGGAGGCCGACTGGAAGCCTGTCGCCGCGCTCGCCGCGGACTTCGATGGCGACAAGGCTCTGGAAGTGGCCGTGGCCTGCTGTGCGCGCGGCAAGTCTGCGGCGCGGCGGCTGGAGATCTGGCGCGGCGTGCCGGGGTCCTTCGCGCGCGCGAAAGTGATCGACCTCACGCCGGATGTGGTCGCGTTCGCGACGGGCGATGTGCTCGCCGGCAACGGGGCGGAAGTGCTCCTCTTCAACGGCAGCGGCGCGTTCGCGCTCGCGCCGCTTCCGGGCGAGGCCCGCGGCGAGCGCATCGTGGAGTGCGACTTCCTGTGGCAGGTGCCGGATCCGTCGATGGTCCATGTCTGGCAAGACGGCGTGATGGACCTCGATGGCGACGGTCTGGACGATCTCGTGCTGCCCGAGCCCGGTGGCTTTCTCGTGTGCGCCCAGCGCCGACCTCGCGAGGGTGGCGCCTTCGGCGTCGTGAGTCGACTGCGCGTGCCGGAGGAGGCGGATGCGGGCGGCGTGTGGGTATCCGCGACGCGTCGCGAGGGGCCCGCGGTGCGCGGCCGTCGCCAGCGTCCGAGCTACACGCTGGAGCTGACCGAGGGCGAGGAGGAGACGATCGGCTCGCGGCCGGCGATCCTCGCGCAAGCCAGCGAGAGCGTGAGCTCGCCGCACTTCATTGACTGGGACGCGGACGGTGACCTCGACCTCGTCGTGCAGACCTCGCACCACCTGCATGTCTTCACGCAGGACCGCGGCGCGTTCGCACCTGCGGTGGCGCACTCGCTCGAGTTGCCGGTCGATGTCGATGCCGCGCGTCGGCTCGATGCGTCCTACAGCTCGCATGCGGTCGACCTCGACCTCGACCGCCGCGCGGATTGCGTGATCTTTGCGGGCGACAAGCGCTCGGAAGATGTGCGCACGCAGGGTCTGTTCTTCACCCAGGCGGGCGTGAAGGACGGTCCGGCTCCGTTCGGCACGGACGGACGGCCGTCGAACCTGCTCGTGTTCGCGGGGTTCATCTCGGGACCGCGCTTCGTCGACCTCGACGGAGACCGGTACCCCGAGCTCGTGCTGCGCGCGGTGCGTCCCGACTTGATCGACCAGCTGCGCAGCGCGTCTTCGAAGGCCATCGACGCCGAGCTCTACATCTACCGCAACCGGCGCGGCGTGCTCTCGCGGCAGCCCGATGTGACATGGAAGCGCACCATTCCGCTCGAGCGCTTCCAGCTCACGGCCGAGTTCTGCGGTGATCTGACGGGCGACGGCATCTCGGAGCTGCTCGCGCGCGACGAGCCCGAGAAGCTGCGCGTGATGTTCGTGCGCTCGCAGGGCAACGCCGACAAGTCGACCTGGACTCTGTTCGACAAGCCGCTGTGGGAGACCGCGATCCATGAGGACGCCTCCGTCGACCTCGTGGCGCCGCGCCCAGGCGACTCGGGGCCGAGCGTGCTCGTGATCGAGCCCGCGCAAGTGCTGTTCGTGAGGTTCGGATGAGCACGCTGCTTCTCGCTCTCGCCCTGCAGTCGGCGGCACCGACGCAGGCGATCGTGCTCGAGCCCGGTCTCGAGCTCGCCTGCCACCGAGTGATCGACCTCGATCGCGACGGCATGTGTGAGATCGTGGCCATCGGCCGCGATGGTCGCGTGCGCACGTTGCATCCGCACGCCGGCGGAACTCCCGTCGGCTCGCTCGTGCTGCAGGCGCCCCAGCGCAGCCTGCTCGCGTTCGCGACGTACGCCGACACGACGTACCTCGTGAGCATGTCGCCGGCAGGGACGAGCGCCTATGCCGTGCTGGCCGGAGGGGAGATCTCTGCGGAGGCGCAGGCCTGGATTCCACGCGCGCGCTTTGCGCTAAGGCTCGAGTCGCCCTCGCTCGCGCCGATCGCGCAGGACATCAACATGGACGGCCTCGACGACATCGTCGTGCCGACGCTGAACGGTGTGGAGCTGTGGCTCGCATCGCTCGGCACCGAGCAGCGCGTGCCGGCTTTCCGCAAGATGGCGACGATCTCGGTCGAGGTCGCGCGCTGGGGCAGCCACGACGCGCAGTACCTCTCCGATTCGCTCGAGAGTTCCTTCGCGATTCCGGGACTCGCGACGCGCGATGTGAACGGCGACGGGCGGCCGGACCTGCTCGTGGAGCAGGGCAATCGCCGCGCGTTCCACCTGCAGCGCGAGGACGGCTCGTTCCCGCTCGAAGCCGATGTGGCGGTCGACCTGTCGATCTTCCGCGACACCACCGAGGCCTCGGGCTTCGCGCTGGGCGGCACGCTGTCCGTGGGCGACAAGGCCTCGTGGGCGAGCCGCGATCTCGACGGCGACCGTATCCCCGACTACGTGATCGGCCACCGCCGCAAGGTGTGGGTGTTCCGTGGCGCGAAGGAGGGGCCGCAGTTCACGCAACCGTCCGCGATCCTGAAGACGGCCGAGGACATCACGGCGCTTCTCGTGCACCCGCTCGACTCCGACATGCTCCCGGATCTCTTGCTCGTGAAGGTGCAGATCCCGACGCTCGCGACGCTCCTGCGCGGTCTCTTCAGCGAATGGGACATCCAAGTGCGCGTGCTCGCGTATTCGAACATCGGCGAGGGCCGCTTCGAAGGAAGCCCGAGCCTCTCGAACGAGCTCTCGGTGCGCCTGCCGGGCATCATCGGGCTCGCCAAGAACCCGGAGAAGGTGCTCGAGCGCTTCACGAATGTCGAAAAGCAGTTCCGGACCAGCGCGCGCGGCGATGTCGACGGCGACGGGCGCGTGGATGTGCTGCTCATCACGCAGGACAAGCGCGGCATCGAGGCGTGGCTATCGCGCGCAGGAGACGGCGCGGGCGAACGCCGCGGCGAGCGCAAGCTGCGCGAGCTCTTGTTCGGCGAGAAAGACGCCGTGTGGGACATCGATCGCATGGTCGATGCGCTCGGCGGCCTCGTGCAGCAGCGCGCCGCGTTGCTGACGGGCGGGCGCGCGGCTGATCGCGCGCTGACGCTGCGCGACCCGGACGACATCGAGCTCGTCAGCATGCAGTGTGCCCAGCTCGGCCCCGCAGCCGGCGAGGAGCTCATCGTTGCCTACAAGCGCAAGGGCGAGCTGCGCTCGGGCTGGTTCGAGGTGCTCTCCTCCGCCACGGAGACCAAGTGACGCTCACGCGCGAGCAAGGCTGGTCGCTCCTGTGCGAGTGGACGAGGGGAGAGGCGCTGCGGCGCCACGGGCGCGCCGTGGAGCTCGTGATGCGCGCTGCCGCGTTGCGCCATGGAACGGGCGCGGCCGATGTCGAGCGCTTTGGGCTCGCGGGGCTCCTGCACGACGCCGACTACGAGTCTTGGCCCGCGGAGCATCCCGCGCGCATCGTGGCCTGGCTCCGCGAGCGCGGCGAGAGTGAGCTCGCGCAGGCGATTTCCGCGCACTACACGAAGTGGGGCGTTCCCTGCGAGACTCTCCTCGACAAGGCGTTGCTCGCCTGCGACGAGCTCACCGGCTTCGTGGGTGCGTGCGCCCGCGTGCGCCCGGACGGGCTCGCGAGCCTCGAGTCGAAGAGCGTGATCAAGCGCCTGAAGGACAAGGGCTTCGCCGCCAAGGTCGAGCGCGACGAGATCGCGCGTGGCGTGGAGTTGCTCGGCGTCGAGCTCGCGGCGCACATTGACTTCGTGATCTCGGCCATGCGCCCGCATGCCGAGGAACTCGGGCTCGGCGCCGCGGCCCCGAGGCCTTGAACATGCTCGGACCCGTTCTCGCGCTGCTCTTCGCGCCGCAGGCCCGACGCGTCATCCCGGTCGATCGCGACGACATCGTCGTGCGCGAGTCCTGCATGCTCGATCCGACCGGGCTCGCGATCGAGGATGACGAGCAAGACGGGATCGTGCAGGTCGTCGGCGACGATGTCGTCGTGACGTTCACGCGCACGGCCTTGCTCGGCGCGCCCGCGAGTGCGAGCCCGGACAGCGTGCGGGGGATCGGAGTGCGGGTGACCGGCAAGCGCGTGACGATCCGGGGCTTGCAGGCCGCCGGATTTCGCTGCGCCATCTGGGCCAGCGGCGCGGACGGGCTCGTCATCGAGGGCTGCGATCTTTCGCGCGGCTTTGCGCAGCGTCTGCGCTCGACTCCTTGGGCCGAGGACACACGCGACTGGCTTTGGCCGCACGAGAACGACGGCAACGAGTGGCTCGCGAACTATGGCGCCGGGATCTACGCCGAGGACTCGCGCGACATGACGCTGCGTCTCAACCGCGCGCGCTCGATGCAGAATGGCATCTGTCTGCGGCGCGTCGACGGCTCCCGTGTGTACGACAACGACATGAGCTTCCTTTCGGGCTGGGGCCTCGCGCTGTACCGCAGCTCTGGCAACACGATCTCGCGCAACAGCTTCGATTTCTGCGTCCGCGGCTACAGCCACGGCGTCTACGCGCGTGGTCAAGATTCCGCCGGCATACTCGTGTTCGAGCAGTGCAGCGACAATGTGTTCGCCTTCAACTCGGCGACGCATGGCGGCGACGGATTCTCCGGTTTTGCAGGCCACGAAGCCCTCGAAGCGGACGAGCCGGCGGGACTGGGCTGCAACCGAAATCTGCTTTACAACAACGACTTCTCGTACGCCGCCGCGATCGGGATCGAGCTCTCGTTCTCGTTCGACAATGTGTTCGCGCGCAACATGCTCTCGGGCTGCAACTACGGCATCTGGGGCGGGTACTCGAGCCGCTCGCAGGCGCGCGGCAACCAGATCCAGGGCAACACGCTCGCCGGCATCGCGGTCGAGCACGGCAGCGACTGGTCGATCGCGGGGAACTCGTTCGCGAAGAACGCGCGCGATGTCGAGCTGTGGTGGGACGAGGATCGCGACCTGATCGCGAAACCTTGGGCCCAGCTCAATCCCACGGTCAGCGCCGGACACTCGCTGCGGCTGAATCGCTTTGAGCAGAGCGCCATTCAGCTCGAGCTGCGCGGCACGAACGAGCGCATCGCGATCGACGAGCGGCAGGCCGGACTGGATCGCGCGCGCTGGAAGCTCGATCCGGCTTCGAGCGTCACGGCAGAGATGCCCGTCGTTGCGCACCTGCCGCTGGACGAGGAGGCCCTCGCCGCGCTGCCCGGCACGCGCAAGGCTGTCGGCGCGCGCGCGCACCTCGCCGGTCGCGATCACATCGTGATGACCGAGTGGGGGCCCCACGACTGGGTGGCGCCGTTCCTCCAGCGCCTTCCCGACCGCGGCGGCCAGCACATCTGGCGGCTGCTCGGCCACGAGGTGCCGATCGGCGTCGATGCGGGCAGCGCGGTGCAAATCGCGCTCGACGCCAGCGTCGATCCCGCGCAGTATGTGCTCTCTCCGCGGGTTCTGGGTGAGGCGCTCGAGTACATCTTGCGCGTGCGCCTGCCGGGGAGCACGCTCGAAGGCCGCGGTCTCTTGCTCGCGAGCAGCTGGGCCGTCACGCTCGGAAGCTACTCAACCGACCCGCGCGAGGACCCTGCTCGCTGGCGCAGCGAGGTGGAGCGCGGCGTGCGCGTGGACCTGCCGAATCTCGACTTGCCCTTCGGCTCGGAGGGTCCCTCCGAGCTGGCGGGAATGCCGGCGGCGGTGCGAGCGGCGAAGTTGCCTCGCGAGCGCTTCGGCACGCTCGCGTCGACGCGCGTCTGGCTGCCGGCGGGCAAGTGGCGGCTCGAGAGCTGGTCCGACGAGGGCCTGCGCGTGCGCGTGGACGGGCGCCTCGCGATCGACAACTGGACCCACCACGGGCCCGCACTCGACGCGGCGACGCTCGAGTTCGATGCGCGCGCCGAGCACTCGATCGAGGTCGAGCACTTCGAGCTCGATGGCTGGGCCACGCTCTCGCTGCGCATCGAACGCGCGCCGTGAGGCGTACGCGGGCGGTTCAGCGCGCGCGAGCGAGCACGGCGCGACTCACGGCCTCGGCGACGATGTGCGCGCCCTGCGGCGTGAAGTGCAGGTAGTCGTAGTAGTTCGCGAGGTTCGGCTCCACGAGCGGCCGCAGGTCGAGCTCCTCGACTTGGAGTCGCCGCGCCGTCGCGGCCGCACGCTCGTCCAGCCGCGTGAGCAGGCTGCGCACGAGCGGATGCGTGTAGTACTCGCTGGTCTTTTCGAGGTAGGGCCGGCCGATGCAGAAATTCCACATCACGGCTTCCTCGCGCTCGTCGAGCTCCTTGTCGAACCACGGCTGGCGCACGACGATCACGCGCGCACCCCTCCTGCGACAGAGCTCGATCATTGCGGCGAGGTTCTGCTCGAAGCGCGCGAGCATCGGCTCGGGATCCGGTGTGCTGTCGATCCAGCGCGCCGCGTTGCGACGGCGCTCGCGCAGTTCGACGAGCTTGGAGCCTGCCCGCTCGCGGTTGCGCGGTGAATGTCCACGTCGCGCGAGGCGGGAAATCAACTGACGCAGCGCCCAGTCCGTGGGCTTCCAGCCGAAGCGCTGCTCGCAGTGTTCGTCGAACATGTAGTCGAGGCCGAAGCGGGACTCGGGCAGCGGCACGGGGCAGCGCTGCTCCATCCATGTCACGGCGTCCGAAGCTCCGACCATCAAGAGCACCAAGTCGAGCGTCTCGTAGCGCGGCAAGGTGTGCTGCAGCATCATGAGGACCGTCTCGCAGGGCACCAGAGAACGCGCGATGTTGCCTATGTGCACGCTGCGCGCACCGAGCTGTGCGAGCGCCGCGCTCTCGCGCAGCAGGGACTGCAGCACTCCCGGCCACGAGCTCGGCTGGTCGAGGAGATAACCCTCGGCCGCGCTTCCGCCCGCGACGAGCACGCGGTACATCCCATGGCGCTGCAGGGGCAGCTCGTCGCCGCGCTCGCCTTCCGCGTTGACCTCGAAGCGCACGAGCGGCTCGAGCGTCGGGAGCGACGCGCGGTCGATCTGCAGGTGCGTTCGCTCGTGCGGGCGCCAGACGAAGTAGGCGCCGCTCGCGCGCACCACGGCGCGCGCCGCGAGCTCGGAGGCAGCGAGCAACGCCGCTGCGGCGCCGGCGACTCCCGCCAAGTTCACGAGCGACCTCCGCGTGGGGCGAGCGGGCCGGGCAGCGTGATCCACGGGTCGTCGCGCAGCACGAAGTAGACCCACACGACGCCGAGCGTCGCCGTGCAGAGGACGCCACCGGCGACGAGCTTCCACCAGGTGTCGATCGTCACGAGCTGTTTGTAGCCCAGCACGAGCGCGACGGCGGGCAGCGCGCCCAGCAGCGGGCGACCGAAGCCATAACTCAAGAACTCGCGCGCGGGAACGCCGAGCTCGCGACAGGCGAGCGACGCGACGAACAGCGAGAAGGCGATGTTCGGGAGCGCGGTGCCGAGCGCCACGCCGATGAGTTCGAACGGGCCTATGAGCGCGATCGAGAGCGCGACATTGATGGCGCCCATGACGAGCAGCCCGACGGCCGGCTTCACGGGTTGGCCGAGTCCCATCAGGATCGGCAGCGAGACGCCCCGGATGGGCAGGTACACGAGGAACGAGGTCATCAGCACGCGCAGCACGGACCCCGCAGGGCCCGCGTGCTCGGAACCGACCCACAGCGTGAGGAACTCGGGTCCGAGGAGCATCAAGAAGGTGCCGATGGCGAGCACGAGCAGGAACGAGATGCGCGTCCAGCGCAGCAGCACCGGCCGCAGGTCCTCGAGTTTGCCGCTCGACTTGAGGCGCGTGGCCGTGGGCATCACGACAGCACCGATGCCGATCACGAAGCCGGCCATCGGCTCGAAGAACTTGTTGCCGAGGTCGAACTGCGTCGTCGCCTCAGCGTCGAGCCAGTGTCCGATCACGAGTGCGTCACAGCGAAACGCGAGCAGCGTCCCGACATTGAGCAGCATCGCGAACACGCTGAAGGACAGGATGCCGCGTACGAGCGAGCGGTCGAAATTCGCGAGCGAGAAGCGCACTCCGGCGTGCCGACAGGCGATCGCGATCCAGGCCAGCGCGAACTCGAGCACCATCGTCGCGACCAGGATCCAGGCGAGCGTCGAGAGATCCGGAGAGCGCGGGAGCAGCGCGACGGTCAGGCCCGCGCGTGCCAGGAGCTCGAGCGCCATGATCCCATTGCGGAGCGTGAAATCCTCGTGCGCCTCGAGGATTCCGTAGGGCAGTCGCAGCACGAACGCGGCGGCCACCTGACTAGCGGCGAGCACGAAGGCGACCTGCGCGGCCTCGCGCTGCTCGGGAGAGAGTCCCTCCGCCAAGGCTCCATCGAGATAGCCATGCTCGAAGGCCTCGAGCTGCGCCCAGCCGAGCGCGAGCGCCACGACGCCCATGCCCAGCGTGATCGCGAGGCATGTCGAGATCGCTCGATTGACTCCCGCGATGTCCTTGCGGCCGCGCGCTTGCGCGATCGACTTCACCGAGGCCATCGGCACGCCCAGCACGAGCAGGCGCAGCACGCCGGTCAACGACACCACCGTGACCCACACGCCGTTCTGCTCCGCGCCTAGCGTGCGCAGCGTGAACGGCGTGAGGAACATGAGCACGACGATCTGCAGCGCGTTGAGCGCCCAGTTCGAGCTGATGCTCCGGATCACCGCGCGGCTCCGCGGTGAGGGCTTCGGGGGCGAGGTCGTCTGCGGTTCATCGTGGGGTGGTCGGGACATCGCGGGGCCGGAGCGCCGGCAGAGCCTCGGCGATCCAGCCCGCGAGCGCGGCGTATCCGCCGTCCGAGAGGTGCAGAGAATCGCAGGAAAAACCCTCCGACAAGGCGCCGTGCGCGAGGGCCAGCGGCGGGCGGGCGGTCTCGACGAAGGTTGCGCCGCGCGCGCGGGCGTGGTCGGCGAGGTGCGCGTTGAGGCGCGCGAGCGCCGCGACGCGCTCCGGCGTCATCGCCCGCTCGGGCAGGATGCCGAGCACCACGAGCTCGCAGCTCGGACGCTCGGACACGAGCTGCGCGAGCAACCGGTCGATCCGGTCCGCGAGCGCATCGACCTCGGAGCTCGCGCAGCGTCGGAAGTCGATCGATCCGGCGTAGAGAACCAGTGCCTGAGCGTCGGCCGGGACACTGGCAAGCGCGCGCGCGCCCAGATCGCCGAGAGCCTCGTTGCAGATGCCGCGGTCGAGCGTGGGGGCGAGCGGAAACCAGCGCGCGAGGTCGAAGCGTTCGATCGTGGAGGAGCCGAGGAACACGAAGGCGCGCGCCGGGGGCGTCTGCGAGGCGAATTCGGCCAGTCGTTGCGCACGCGCGCGCTCGTAGTCGCTGCGCGCTTCGTCCGCTCCCAGCATGCGCCGCAAGCGCCAGCCACCCGGCACGAAGTCCAGCCACGCCGCCGCCAGGCCTGCGCTGGCGATGACGACGAGCAGGGGGATCGTGCGGGTGCGGGGCATCGCTGGTGGAGGCAACTTCGCACCTCGCGCGGCAGAGTTCCAGTATCGCACCCCTTGGAAACGGCTGCGCCGCTGGCCAACATCCCTGCCCCATGTCGGATTCGCGCAGCAGAGTCACTCCATGAACGCCGCCATCTCCATTCGCGGCGTCGAGAAACGCTTCGGCGACCGCGTCGCCGTCGAGGGGCTGGATCTCGAGATCGCCCGCGGCTCCCTGTGCGGCGTCCTCGGCCCCAATGGCGCCGGGAAGAGCACCACGCTCCGCATGGTGCTCTCGATCCTCTATCCCGATCACGGGACGGTCGAGGTGCTCGGCGGCAGCGCGCTCGCGGCCAAGGAGCGCATCGGCTACCTGCCCGAGGAGCGCGGCCTGTACCGCACGATGCGCGTGGGCGAGTACCTCGCGTTCATCGCGCGCCTCAAAGGTGTGCCGCGTGCGGGCCTCGCCGCGCGCGTGCGCGGCTGGCTCGAGCGCATCGAGCTCGGTGGCGTCGAGCACCGGCGCTGTCAGGAACTCTCGAAGGGCATGCAGCAGAAGGTGCAGTTCATCGCTGCCGTGGTGCACGAACCCGAGCTCTTGATCTTCGACGAGCCTTTCTCGGGCCTCGATCCGGTCAACGCCGTGGTGCTCGACCGCCTCGTGGGCGAGCTGCACCGCGAGGGGCGCACGATCCTGCTCTGCACCCACCAGATGCAGCAGGCAGAGCGCATCTGCGAGCGACTCGTGCTGATCCACCGCGGCCGCAAGCGCCTCGACGCGACGCTGCCGGAGATCCACGCGCGCTTCGACCCGCGCACGCTCGCTTACGAGCCGCTCGAGCCCGGCGCGTGCAGCGCGCTCGAGCTTGCGACGCTCCCCGGCGTGCACTCCGTGCAGCCCTCGTGCGACGGGCGGGGCTTCTCTCTGGCGCTCTCCGCCGCGGCCCGGCCGCAGGAGCTGTTCGAGCTGTTGCTGCGGCGCGGATCGGCGCGACGCATCGAGCTCGAGCGCGTGAGCCTCGAGGATGTGTTCGTGCGCGTCGTGAGACAGGTGGATGGAGAGAGCGCCGCGGAGGATGCGCGCAAGGAGCTCGAACATGGCAAGGGTGACTGAGATCGCCGTGCGGGAGTTCCGCACCACCGTGCTCACCAAGGCGTTCCTGCTCGCCGCGATCGTGCTGCCGGCGATCTTCTGGGTGCTCGCGCTCGCGCTGCCGTTCCTGCTGCGACCTTCGCACAAGCCGCTCGAAGGCGCGCTCGCGGTCGTCGACTGCGACGGGCGACTCGCCGCGGCGGTCGAAGCCGAGTTCGACGGCGATCGGCTCGTGCGGGAACGGGAGCGTCGCATCGCAGAGTTGCAGCGCAAGCTCGAGGGCGTGCTGCCCGACCCTGTACGCGAGCTGTTGGAAGAACAGGCTCAGGGGACGCTGTCCGCGCCGACACCTGTGGTACGCGTGGAGTCGAGCGTAGACGCCACGGATCTGGAGGACTTCCGACACCGCGTGCGCGCGGGTGAGCTGCTCGCCTGCGTTCGCTACGAGAGTGGCGTACTCACGCTGGCGCAGGAGACGAATCGCTACGACTTGTTCTTGAGCGAGGGGCTGACGCGGCAGCAGGTGGAAGACCTCCAAGGTGCGCTCGGTCGTGCGGTCGTCACGGCCCGCTCCGCGGCGGTGGGCGTCGATGTCGCGCAGGCGCGCGCCGCGCTGGCATCGCCCGTGCCGGTTGCGATCACGCTGCGCGAGGATGGCGTCGATGTTCAGGAGAACCAGATTGCGAAGATGTTCGTCCCACTCGCGTTCATGCTGCTCCTGTGGAGCAGCGTGTGGGTCACGGGCAATCACCTCTTGACATCGACGATCGAGGAGAAGTCCAACCGCGTGATCGAGGTGCTGCTCTCCGCGGTGAGCCCGCTCGAGCTGCTCGCGGGGAAGGTGATCGGGCAGTGCGCGGTGGGTGCCCTGATGCTCGGGATGTACTCGGGCGTCGGCCTGAGCGCGGCCTCGAGCCTCGGCTACGGGCACCTCGTGCCACCCGACAAGCTCGTCTATCTCGGCGTCTACTTCGTGATGGCGTTCCTGATGGTCGCAGCGACCATGGCCGCCATCGGCGCTGCGGTGAGCGAGCTGCGCGACGCCCAGACGCTGCTCGGCCCGGTGACATTGCTCTTCACCCTGCCGCTCTTCACATGGTTCTTCGTCACGGAGAACCCCGACAGCGTCTTCGCGCACACGATCTCGTACATCCCGCCGATGACGCCCTTCGCGATGGTGCTGCGCGTGGCGTCGGTCGAGTCCGTGCCGGGCTGGGAGATCGCGCTCACCTCGCTGGTCGGTTTCGGCGGCGTGGTGGGGATGGTGTGGGCAGCCTCGCGCATCTTCCGGGTCGGCATTCTGCTCACGGGCAAGCCGGCGACGCCGGCCGAGCTGTGGAAGTGGGTGCGCCGACACTAGGCGGAGCGCGCGACGAACTTTCCGGCCTCGACGCCTCTGGACAGACTTTCCGTTTCAACGCTGAAGCGCCCTAGCTGGGGCGGCCGATACGCCCCCGCCATGGAGAGGCGCGCGCTGCTCGAGGCCTTCGGCGATCGGATCTCGCTGCCGTCGCTGCCCGAGGTGGTGCTGCGCATCAACGCCGCCATCGAGAACTCGGCCGTCGGCGCCGCGCAGATCGGGCGCATCGCCGCCGAAGATCCCGCGATCACGGCGCGCGTGCTGCGGCTTGCGAACTCGCCCTTCTACGGACTGCGCGAGCCGGTGACGAGCGCCGAGCGCGCCGTGACCGTGATCGGCGCACGCGCGCTGCGTAATGTCGCCATGCAGTGCTCGATCGTGAAGCGCTACGAGCACCTGCGCGAGCTCCCGGACTTCGACCTCGACGAGCTCTGGCGGCATCTCGTGCTGACCGCGCAGCTTGCGCACAGCATCGGCTCGGCGGCGGACCGGCGTTGCCAGCTCAATCCCGATGACCTGTACGCCTGCGGTCTGCTGCACGATGTCGGCAAGGTCGTGATCCTCGACGCGCTCACCGACGAGTACCTCGAGTGCCTGCGCATCTCGGCTCGCACCGCCTCGCCGTTGCACGACGCCGAGCGGCGGATCCTTGGTTTCTCGCACATCGAGGTCGGTGTGCTGCTCGCGCGCCAGTGGCAGCTGCCGGAGAAGGTCGCGCAAGCGATCGAGTTCCACCACGGCCCGACCCGCGCCATCCACGAGCATCCGCACGTGGGCGTCGTGGCCATCGCCGACCAGCTCGCTTACCGCGCCGGCGGCGAGACCTTCGACTCCGCCGTGCTGCGCCTCGCCAAGGTCGCCGAGCGCTGCCTCGGCCTCGAACCGGGAGCTTTTTCCGCCTTGGCGGAGCAGGTTCGGGAGGCCGACTTCGAGGCGCTGGGCTAGGGCCTGCTTTCTTCCGCAAATCCTCAAGAAATCTGCGCCAGCGCCTCGATTTCCCGCAACGCTCGCGCCCTTGGCGGGGCATGACTTCGCACCCAGGCACCGCTACTCTGCTTGCGCCGGGGCCGCGACCCCCACAGACGCCGTCCTTCCCCCGACCCAGAAAGCCAGCAGCCCCATGAGCTTCCAGACCGGCGGCAGCTTCGGCGGTTCGCACAAGGACCTCTTCTCACAGGCCCAGATCCAGCACCTGATGCGGGTCGAGTTCGATCGTGCGCAGCGCTACCGCTACCCGCTGGTGCTGCTCGTGATCGGGGTCGACCGCCTCGGCCAGCTGCAGGACCTCTACGGCGCGAATGTCAAGGACGAGATCCAGCGCGGAGTCGCCGGGGTGCTGCGCACCTCGACGCGCGCCTCGGACTCGCTCGGCTACCTCGTCGACGACAAGATCGTCGTGCTCGTGCCCCACACGCCGTCCTCGGGCGCCGAGGTGGTCGCGCGCCGCGTGCTCGAGGCCGTGCGCAACCTGCGCTTCGACTGCGATGGCCGCACGACCCGCGTGACCGTCTCGATCGGCGGGGCCCACAACAACCGCAAGGGTCAGCTCGTGTTCGGGACGCTGCTCGAGGTCGCAGAAGCCGGTCTGCGCGTGGCGCGCGAAGGCGGCGGCAACCGCTATGTGCACAGCGACCTGTACGAGTTCTTCGAGCGCAAGCGGGCGCAGGATGCCGCGCGCGTTCCGCCTCCCCTGCCCTCGTCGGCGGGGGGCGATGTCGCACTCGGCGCCTTGGGCGATCGCATTCGCGAGCTCTTCGGGCTCGGTCCCGGCGACGACGATCTGCTTGCCCGAATCCAGCGCGAGGTGGTGGCGAGCGCCCTGCGCGAGGTGCAAGAGCAGGTCCGTCGCACGCTCCCGAGCGAGACCCGCGGGCAGGCCGAGCGCATCGAGCTGCTCGAGCGTCGCATCGCCACGCTCTCCGAGTCGCTCGGCATGACCGAGGCCGAGCTGCGGCGCGTGCTCGCGCAGCGCTCGACCGACACCGGCGTGGCCTCGGCGTACAAGAATGTGCAGGGCCTGTCGGCGTCCGCCGTGCAGGCCGAGCTCAAGAAGGTCTTGATGTCGAAGATCTTCGAGGCCAATGTGGAGCTGCAGCGCCAGTTCGGCGCGCAGCCCGAGAATCCGAGCTAGGCGCGGCTCCCGCGTCCGACATCCCTCCACTCGCAGGTCCTCCTCACGCCATGTCCTCCATCCAGCCTCCTTCCAAGCCCCAAGGCGTCCTGTACCTTGGCATCGACCTCGGCACGTCGCGCACTTCGGTTTCGGCCTCCAACGGCGTGCGCGAGACCGTCGCGTCGTATGTCGGGTATCCCAAGGACATCGTGGCGCGCAAGCTGCTGCAGAAGGATGTGCTGTTCGGCGACGAGGCGCTCGAGAAGCGCCTGAGTCTCGACTTCTACCGACCGCTCGGCCACGGCGTGATCAAGTCCGGCGAGGGCGGCGACAAGAACCTGCAGGCGGCGGCCGACCTGATCGGCGAGATCATCCGCCGTGCGCGCCCGCGCGCCGACGAGCTGGTGTACGCCGTGATCGGTGCTCCGGCACAGGCCCAGATTCACAGCAAGAAGGCGATCCTCGACGCGGCGCGCCAGCATGTGCACAGCGCGATGATCTGCTCGGAGCCGTTTTCGGTGGCCTACGGCCTCGACATGCTCGACGACGCGCTGGTGATCGACATCGGCGCGGGCACGACCGACTTCTGCCGCATGCGCGGCACGATGCCCGAGGACGCGGACCAAGTGACCAACACCTTCGCCGGCGACCATGTCGACGAGGAACTCGCGAAGCTCGTGCGCGCCAAGTACCCCGATGTGCAGTTCACGACCCAGATGATCAAGCAGATCAAGGAGAAGTACTCGGGCGTGGCGGAGCAGATGTTGCCCGTGGTCGTGCAACTGCCTGTCAAGGGCAAGCCGACCTCGTTCGACATCACGAACGAGATCCGCACGGCGTGTCGCTCGATCGTCCCGCCGATGCTCGATGCGCTCACGGAGCTCATCGGCAACTTCGACCCCGAGTTTCAGGACCGCCTGAAGAACCGGGTGCTGCTCGGCGGTGGGGGCAGCATGATCAAGGGCCTCGACCTCGAGCTCGAACGGCAGATGCACGAGAGACTCGGCGGCGGCAAGGTGCTGCGCGTCGAGGAACCGATCTACGGCGGTGCGAACGGCGCCCTGAAGATCGCCCACGACATGCCCGCGGAGTTCTGGGAGAAGCTGCGCTAGCTCGGCCCCTGCCGACCCTGCTCGCAACGGAGCGCGCCTCGGGGGACGAATCTCCACAGCGCGCGCTAGGCTTGGTGGACGATGGTCGTTCGCGAGCTGCTCGTGCTCTTGGCACTCTCCTTGCCGCTCGCCGCGCAGGCGAAGGACAGGGAGCGCTGTCCGTACTGCAAGGAGGATCCCTCGCTGATGGCCGGGGCGGGCGTGCTCTCCCATGCGCCAGGCGTCATCGCCGACAAGGGGGGAGAGGAGCTGATCGCGAAGCTGCCCGTGTCGCGCTGGCGGTTCGTCGAGACGGCGCACTTGCGCTTCGCGAGCGCGCTCGGCGACTCGGCCATCGACCAGCGCGATCGCGAGCGCGTCGAAGCGGAGCTCGCGCGACTGCGGGCTGCCTTGCCCGATGTCCCGAGCAAGCCGCGCAAGCTCGACCCTTGGCTGCGCGTGCACCTGCAGGCGATGAAGGGCGAGGAGTTCTACGCGCGGTTTCAAGCGCTCCTGCAGGTCAAGGACGCGGACTTCTCCGCCGAGCGACGCCTCGACGCGCCCTACATGGGTGCTGGCCGCTTCCTCGGCGAGAAGGACAAGTTCGAGGTCGTGCTGCATGTCTCGCGCGAGAACCACCGCCGCTTCACGGAGTCGTTCAGCGGTGTCGCCGTCAACGACTCGTTTCGCTGGCATTTCCCCGGTCTGCACAAGCTGCTCGTGTCGGTGCCGGTGGAGGACGCGGACCTCAAGGACGATCGCGGGCTGTGGCCGCACATCGCGCACAATCTCTCGCACGCGTTCCTGTGCGCCTACAAGCACTTCTCCTACGACCCGCCGGTGTGGCTCGACGAAGGGCTGGCGCAGGCATTGGAGAAGGAGTTCGACCCGCAGTCGCGCACCACCGAGGGTGAGGAAGGGTCGCTGCGCGACACCAAGGCTCCGGCGGATTTCGTGGCGGCCGCGACGAAGCTCGTGGCGAGCGGCAAGGCGCCGCGTCTGGCGCAGCTCATGGCGGCCAAGGACTACTCCGAGCTTGGGACCGATGGCTCCGTGACCGCGTGGTCGATCACGCGCTTTCTCATGGACGCGCACGGCGAGCGCTACGCGCGCTTCCTCGGCGGCATCAAGGGTCAGCTCGACGCGCAGGGCATGCCGAGCGGCGAGGACCTGCCCGGGCTGCAGCGCAAGCTCTTGCGCGAGCTGTGGGACTGGAGTCCGCTCGATGTCGACGAGGCGTGGCGAGTGTGGGTCAAGGCGGGCGGTCACGCGTCCGGCAAGCAGTGAGCGTCCGCTCCCGATGAAGCTGCGCTTTCCGGAGACGCTCGTGCTCACCGTCGCGCTGGTCGTGTTGGCGCAGGTCGTGACGTACATGCTGCCCGCGGGCGAGTTCGAACGGGTCGTGGTCGACGGGCGTGCACGCGTGGTCCCGGGGACCTTCCATGAAGTGCAGGTCGCGGCCCTGCCGTGGCATGCAGCGCTGACGCGCATTCCCAAGGGGCTCGAGAAGGCCGCGGAGGTGATCTTCTTCGTGCTGCTGTGCGGCGGCGTGATCGGCGTGCTGCGCGCGAGCGGCGCCGTCGATGCGTTGCTCGCCCGCGTGCTCGCGCGCCTTGGGGGACGACCGGTCCTGCTCGTCGGCGGCATGACGGCGGTGCTGTCGCTGGGCGCTGCGACGATCGGCATGGCCGAGGAGTACGTGCCGTTCGTGCCGATCCTCGCGGCCGCGTGCGCGGCGCTGGGCTTCGACGCGATCGTCGCCGTCGGGATCGTCTATGTCGCGGCGGGCATCGGCTACGCAGCCGCGCCGCACAATCCATTCACGGTGCTGATAGCGCAGCGCATCGCCGGGCTCGAGCCCAACTCCGCGGCTGGATTCCGCTGGATCCTGTGGGGGCTCGCGCTCGTCGTCGGCGTTGCCTACCTCGTGCGCTACGCGCTGCGCGTGCGCGGCGATCACTCGCAGAGCTTCATGGCCGGCGTCGAACCGTGGCAGCCACCCGCGGGCGATGCGCCGACGCTGCGCGCGGGACAGTTCGCGCTGCTTGGCGCCTTCGGCGCGGGCATCGTGCTGTTCGTCTGGGGCTGTGCGGCGCACGAGTGGGGACTGGGCGAGCTCGCGGCGGTGTTCCTCGCGCTCGCGCTGCTCGCTGTCCCTCTCGGCTCTCTCACTCCCAACCGTGCCGCGCGTGAGTTCAGCGCCGGCGCGGCGGAAATGACGAATACGGCACTACTGATCGGTTTCGCGAAGACCATCCAAGTGCTGCTCGAGGAGGGCAAGGTGATCGACGCGGTCGTGCAGGGCCTCGCGACGCCGCTCGAGGGGCTCTCCCCTGACTGCGCAGCGGTCGGGATGCTCGGCGTCCAGAGCGTCACCAATCTGTTCATTCCCTCCGGCTCGGCTCAGGCTTCGGTGACGATGCCGTTGATGGCGCCGCTCGGTGATCTCGTCGGCGTCTCGCGGCAGGTCGCGGTGCTCGCGTTCCAGTGCGGCGACGGGCTCACGAACATGCTGATTCCGACCAACGCCGTGCTGATGGGGGTCCTCGCTCTCGGTCGCGTGCCCTACATCGCGTGGTTGCGCTTCATCCTGCCGCTCGCGGCGATCCTGTTCGCGCTGTTTGCGCTCGCGCTGGTGGTCGCCAACCGAGTGGGAGTGTGAGCGTGGCGGGACCTCCTTCGATGCTCGTCTTCTTCCGTCGCGCGCTGCGCAAGCGCTGCCCGCAGTGCGGAGCAGGCGCGCTGTTCCGTGCGTTCGCGCGTTTGCACGAAACGTGCGGGAGCTGCGGGCTGCGCTACCGGCGCGAGAGTGGCGCGCAGACCGGCGCGATGTACTTCTGCGCGGCCGTGACGGAGATTTTCGCCGCGGCACTCGCGCTCGGCCTGTACTTCCTGACGGACTGGAGCCAGTCCGTCGCGCTGTGCGTGGGGACCGCGCTCGTGCTCGGCTTCAGCTACCTGTTCTTGCCGGTGTCCATGGCTTGGTGGACGGCGGTCGAGTATGCGACCGACGCCAGCAACGGCGAACCGTGGGTCAAGCCGCGGCCGTAGCGGGTTGGACCTGCAGGTGGCGCGCGCGCCACGCGAGCCACAGGGTCTGCGCGAGGTTGCCGAGGGTCATCATCGCCGACGCTGCTGGCAGTCCTTGGAAATGCGAGAACCTCACGCACAGCGCGAGCCCGAGCGTGGTCACGCCGAGGGAGAGCGCGACCGATTCGGTGACGGCGCGCGTGTGGTGCGCGCGCACGAGCAGGCCGCCGTAAAAGCTCTGCATCACGCTCAGGGCCGGCAGCGCGAGCGCGAAGGTCATCGCCGAAGCACCCAAGGTCGCGAGCTGTGGATCGAGGTCGTTCCAGCTCTCGAACCAGAGCGTGGCGAGCGGCGAGAACGTGACCAGCGCGAGCAAGGCGGACGCGAGGGCGGCGAGCTTCCAGCTGAAGCCGCGCAGCGCCGCCACGGCCGTGTTTCCGACCGCGAGCGCCACGACCACCTCGTTGAACGCGAGCCCGAGGGCGCGGAAGAGGAACACCGCGCCATGGTAGGCGGGCCAAGTGGCGAGCGACTCGAGCGGCGAGGGCATGCGCGACATCGCGGCCGAGCCGATGGGCTGTCCGATCAGGGTCACCAGCGGCGTGAGCGCGAGCGGCAGGTAGAAGCGCGCGAAGGCGGGCCACGAGAGCGCCGCTTGAGCGGGCGCGTGCCACAGGCGATCGCGCAGCACGGGCTGCACGCGCAGGCCGATGAAGAGTGCCTCGCTCAACACGCCCACGGACACGGCGCAGGCACCGACCACGATGCCCGGCCAGTCTCCGACGAGCACTCCGAGCGCGAGCGCGGTCAAGTTGGCGAGGATGCGCACCGCGGTGCCGAGCGTGATCGCGCGCGAGTGGCCGAAGCGGATCAGCACACCCTGCTGGAAGCGGCGGTAGGCGATCGACCATGTCCACGGCAGCATCAGCTGGAAGCCGAGCCGCCCCGGCGCGATCACTTCTTCCGGGGCGCCGATCACCGAGCGCGCAAGGACATCGAACAGCGGCGTGAAGGCGACGAGGGCGTGCAGGGCCGAGAGTGCCGCTCCGGCGCGCAGCATGAAGCTCCGCACGCGTTCGTAGCTCTGCCGGTCGTGGCACAGGGCCGTCGACGCGGACAGCAGCATGATGATCGGGGCCTCGATCGTCAGCGCGATGGGGAACACGAGCGAGCCCCACGCCGCCAGGTTGCGCTCCGCGTCCGGCAGCCGCGCGACGACCGCGGAGAAGAGCGGCAATTCCGCCCCCATGAGCAGCCAACTCGCGGCGAGCGGCCACCACAGGCGCAGGATGGAGCGGGTCGAGACGGGTTCGGCAGGGACGGTTCGGTCGGACACGGCGGGCCTTGGGCCAGAAGAGATTTTGGCACAGCGGAGGTCTTTACCCGCTCGGTCGGATGTGGACAATCCGCGGCCCGAAAGGACTTCACACCTCCATGACCTATGTCGTTGCCGAACCCTGCGTCAAGTGCAAGTACACCGATTGCGTCGACGTCTGCCCCGTCGACTGCTTCTACGAGGGCGAGAACTTCCTCGTCATCAACCCTGACGAGTGCATCGACTGCGGTGCCTGTGTGCCCGAGTGCCCGACCGAGGCGATCTTCAGCGAAGACGATCTCCCCGAGAAGTGGGCGGAGTACAAGGAGCTCAACGAGACGCTCGCCTCGAAGTGGCCCGCGATCGGCTCCAAGAAGGATCCGCTGCCCGAGGCGGAGGAATTCAAGAATGTCGAGAGCAAGCGCGAGCTGCTCTCGGAGAAGCCTGCCTAGGTCTGGCAGTTTCTCCCGCGCGCCTTGCGTGCTTCCCGCGGCCGGAGCGCGGCTCCGATCGGGGCCGCGCGCCGCCCGCGGACTTTTTCTTGCTCAACCCGGAACTCGCGCTCGCTGGCCACCGTCCCGTCTGGCGAATCTCGGCCACTAGCCCTAGCCTTGAAGGCTTGGGGGTCTGGCCCGCAGCCACTGCCCCGCAGCCCGCACGAGAACTTCCGCATGAAGCACGCCTTGATCCTGTGCGCCTCGCTCCTCCTGCCCGCGCTCGCGCGCGCCGAGGATCCCCTGCCTTCGATCCGCGTTGCGCTGCCGTTCGACAGCGGCGCGCAGGCCAACCCGCTCGGCGCGCCGGCCGTGGTGCTCTCCTTTCCGGTGATCGTCGAGGGTGCCGCGTGGATGCGCCTTGAGTTCGCAACGGTCGAGCTCGCGGGCAGTGTCTTCGACGGTACTGGGGCGGTGCTGCGCATCACATCGCTGTACGACGCGGCCGTGCAAGAGCTCAACGCCGTGCACCTCGAGCAGTGGCGCAACACCTCGGCCTACTTCAACGGGGACGAGGTGCTCGTCGAGGTGCTGGCGCAGCCGGGCAGCGGGCACAGCCGCGTGGTGCTCGAGGCCGTCACCGTCGATCTCTCGGGCCTGCCAGAGTCGATCTGCGGCCCGACCGACGACCGCGTGCTTTCGAGCGACAACCGCGCGGGGCGGCTCGTTCCGGTCGGTTGCACGGGCTGGGTGATCAACGACTGCAACGCTTGCATGCTCACGGCCGGGCACTGCACGGGATCGAGCCTGCAAGTGCTGCAGTTCAATGTGCCGCTCTCGACGAGCAGCGGCACGATCCAGAATCCGCCGCCGCAGGACCAGTACGCGATCGACACGGCGAACGTGCAGACCAACGGCGGTCAGGGGGTGGGCAATGACTGGGGCTACTTCGGGGTGTTCCCCAACTCCAACACGGGGTTGACGCCGTTTCAGGCCTACGGAGTGCGTTTTTCGCTCGTGATCCCGCCGCCGCTCAACACCGCGGACCCCATCCGCGTCACGGGCTACGGGACGCGCAGCAGTCCTGCGACCTGGAATCAGGTGCAGGAGACGCATGTCGGAGGCTGGGTGACGAACTCGGGCAACACGCTGCAGTACACGCCGGACACGACGGGCGGCAACAGTGGCTCGCCGGTGATCCACGAGCCCACGGGCAACGCCATCGGCATTCATACCCACGGCGGCTGTACCTCGACCGGCGGAGCGAACGCCGGCACCAACGCGAACCATCCGGGCCTGCAGGCTGCGCTCGCCGCACCCGTCGGAGTGTGCGCGGCGGGCTTCACGGTGGTCGGTGGCATTCCGACCGGCATGAGCATCGGGATGTCGCTGCCGATCCAGATTCAGGTCAGCGCCGGCACTGTCGCCGGTTCTCCGACGCTCCACTATCGCTACCAAGGCGGGGCCTTCGTCGCGCTTGCGATGACGGCCGGATCCGGTGCGCTGTACTCCGCCAGTCTGCCGGCGCCGCAGTGCGGGGACACGCCGCAGTTCTACATCAGCGCGCAGAGCGCGAGCTGCGGGCTGGTGACCAATCCGGTCGGCGCGCCGGCCGTGTTCCACTCGCTGTCGCTCTCCGGCGGTGTGGCTGTCGACGTGTTCGCCGACAACTTCCAGACCGACAAGGGCTGGACCACGGCGATCTTCGGCGCCAGCTCGGGACAGTGGCAGCGCGGCGTGCCGGTCAACGATCCGAACTGGGCCTACGATCCCTCGGGCGACGGCGACGGTTCGGGAGCGTGCTACCTGACGCAGAACGCTATCGGCAACACGGATGTCGACGGCGGCTCGGTGGAGCTCACCTCGCCGGCGCTCGATCTCTCGGGAGGCAGCTGCGCGATCCGCTACCTGTACTACCTGAACTTGACGGTCGAGGACGGAGTGGACTCGCTGAGAGTCGAGGCGAGCTCGAACGGCACGGCTGGACCGTGGCTGACGATCGCTGCGCACACGACAAGCAGCACGACATGGCGCGCGGTGGAGATCACGTCGGCGCAGCTCGCGACGGCGGGAGTGTTGGCGAACTCGGATGTGCGTGTGCGCTTCACCGCGACGGATGCGGGCTCGCCCTCGATCGTGGAGGCGGGTGTCGATGCCTTCCGGGTCGTGCGCACGGCCTGTGCGCTCGTGCAGCGCTACTGTCAGAGCGGCGCCGCGGGCTCGGTGATCAGCGCGACCGGTTCCACGAGCATCGCCGCCAACGACCTCGTGCTCCATGCGAGCAATATCCCGCCGCAGAAGTCGGGCCTGTTCTTCTGTTCGGTCGCGCGCCAGTCGACGCCGCTCGGCAGCGGCACGCGCTGCGTCGGCAATCCCGCACGGCGCCTTCCGCTCGTGAACTCTGGGGCAGGTACGACGCTCGATTACGCGCTGGACCTTCCGACCGAAGTGATCGCTCCGGTCACGGCCGGCGAGCTGTGGAACTTCCAGTGTTGGTTCCGCGACGGGGCGCAGTCCGACCTCTCCGACGCGTTGCAGGTGATCTTCGTTCCCTGACACGGCCCCCCCGAGGGCTCGACGGCCCGCAGCGCGCTCGCTGGCCCCGGTTGGCCGGCGAGCGCGCTTGTGCTTCAATGCGTCCCATGACTCCGGTTGAGTTCTTCCATCTGGTGATGGAGCGCATCGAGTCGCATCCGCGCTACGGAACGCTGATGCGCAACGCCGTGGCGGCACAAGAGGAGTTGGTGCTCAACTACCACACGCACGGCGCCGGACAGCCCTACTGCGTCGCCGTGGGCGTCTACGACGGTGCGATCGCGCAGCTCGGCATTCTGGGCGAGTTCCGCGAGCTCGCGCACATTCGCGGAGTCGGTCGCGAGGAGGCCGAATGCGAACCTCTGATGAGTCTCTTCGCGGCGCTGCTGCAGCAACGCTACGAGCTCGCGAGCACGCCGCGCATCTACCTCGCCGGAGCGCCGTTCGAATGAGGGAGCAAGTGAAGCGCTCGCTCGCGCACGGGCTGCTCGCCTGCGCCGTGCTGGCGGCCGCAAGTGCTTGCACGGCGCCGCATCCCGACGCGCCGCGCGAGTGGATCGAGTTCGGCGCGGGCGTCGCGGATCCGACGCGCGGCGCGGCGGTCGACTACGGCGATGCGCTCATGGCGTCGGTGGGCGGCGGCTACGACCTCAACGACGATCCGATCGTCGCCAGCTGGGAGCTCGGCGCGAATTGGTCGGGGCACGAGCTCGACTCGGGCGCTGGCGACGTGCAGTTGTGGCGCGTGCAGACCGGCGTGCGCGCGCGCGCGCGCCTCGAAGGCACTCCGCTCGGCGTGCACGCGCGCGCGGGCCTGGAGTGGCGCGACGAGTCGAGCGATGTCCTCGTCGGCGTCGACCAGTGGGGCACCTACGCCGCCGTCGGCCTCGACTGGTGGTACACACCGTTCGCTTCGCTGGGGCCCGAGCTCCTTTGGTTCCACGGTCAAGAAGACGGCCTCGACGAGATCCGCTTCGCGCTGCTTGCGCGCCTCTTCTAGCGCACGCGCCACAGCTCGGCGTCGGCCCAGGCGCGCGAGCGCTCGAGCTCGATGTGCTGCTCGGGCTGCGGAAGCACGGCGCGGCCGCCGAATGGAAACCACAGGATCCAGCGCTCGCTCGCGGGCGCCGCGCTCCAGCGTTCGTAGAGGCGCGGGTAGACCGAGGGGCGCGTGGGAAGGGCACGCGCGCGCAGGCCTGCGTGCAGGAACAGCGCGTGGGGCTCGTTGGTGAAGCCCGCGCCCGCCGGCGGCGCGGCGCGCAGTGCGGCCAGTGCCTCGGACGAGCGCCATGCGGCGTTGTCGTAGAGGCCGAGGCCGTCTGACTGTGCGCGCGCGAGCGTGGCGCGCGTGACGACGAACTGCCGCTGCAACGCGAACGCGATCCACGCACCGAGCGCCAGCGCAGCGAGTCCGCGCCAGCGTCCACCGAAGAGCTCGTGCGCTCCCACGGCGCCGAGCAGCGCGCCGACCGCATGGGCGGGCGACAACAGGCGCGCGTCGAGCGGGTCGAACTGTACCCAGTGGCGCAGCACGACGAGGCCGGCGGTGAACGCGAACGGCAACAGTGCGATCGCCAGCTCGGGACGAGCCGCGCCCCGGCGCAGCAGCGCGAGTGCTCCGAGCACCAGCAGCGCACTCGCGCCCGCGGTGAGCAGGGCTTGCGGCGCGGGCTCGAGCACGACGAACTGCTCCAGCGCACAGCGCAGGTCGTAGCTCCAGGAGTCGCTCGCGGGGCCGCGATTCGCCGCTGCGCTCGGCGCGATCAGCGCATTGCGCAGGGCCCAAGCGAGGACCGGCAGCGCCGCGGCGAGGCCCACCGCCAGAGCGCGCAGCGCCCGTCGCCCGAGCTTGCCACCGTCTCGATCCGCGAGCAGCGCGAGCGCCACGCAGCCCAAGAGCAGCACTCCGACATAGCGCTGCGCGAGCGCCAGCGCGCAGCAGCAGGCCAGCACGGCCAGCGAGCCGCGCGAGCGTCGCTCGCCAAAGCGCAGCAGCGCCGCCAGCGCGGCGAGGACCAGCGCGGTGAAGGCCGGCTCGCTCCAGGCCATGGTGGCCGTCGGGAGCGCGATTGCGACCACGGCGAAGGACGCCACTGCGGCGGTCAGGCGCGAGGCCGTGAGACGCCAGACGATCGCCGCCGCGAGCAGCGCATCCGCCGCGAGGGCCAGCGCGTGCAGGGCGACCGCGCGCTCCCCTTGCGCGCAACCGAGGCCGCCTGGGAGCGCGAGCAGGAGCGGCTGCAGCGGTGGCCACAGGACATAGGGCTCCCCCTCGACGCCGATCCAGCCGCGGCCCTCGAGCAGGCTCTGAGCCGCCGCGAGGTACTCCGCTCCGTCGCTGTCGAGCCCCGGACCGTGGGAGGCCGAGAGCGCCAGCAGGAGGGCCACGCCGCACAGGGCGGCGAGCGCCGGGGCGATCCAACCCTTAGGACCGAGGGGCGCCGAGGGCGTCTGCATGGGCGTGAAGCTAGCAGGGGCCGTCGTGGCGTGCAGGCGCGAGGTGCAGGCTCGGTAAGTTCGTGGGAGCGTGCCTGTGCGCGGCCTGCGGCGGATACCATCTTGCCCGCTGACACCATCACGGGGCTCGTGCCGCGGCGCGCCGGAGTGCGCGGCGCCCGACCCCGATCGCAGGTACTCAACCCCAAGGATCGTGCATGTTGTTCCCGTTCCGCGCCGCCGCGCTCTCGCTCGTCGGCTCGCTCTCCCTCGTCGCCCCCTCGCTCGCCAGTGAAGGCTGGGTCGCGGACTTCGACGAGGCCGTCAAGCTCGCCAAGGCCGAGCACAAGGACCTGTTCGTCGACTTCACGGGCTCGGACTGGTGCGGCTGGTGCAAGAAGCTCGACGCCGAGGTCTTCTCGAAGGAGGAGTTCCTCAGCGCCGCCAAGAAGAGCTTTGTGCTCGTGGCGCTCGACTATCCGCGCGCGGAAGCGATCAAGGCCAAGGTGCCCAACCCGCAGCGCAACAAGGAGCTCTCGGAGAAGTACGAGATCCAGGGCTTCCCGACGCTGCTCCTCATGACGCCCGAGGGTGAGGTCTTCGGCCAGATGGGCTACGTGCCCGGCGGCCCGGCCGCGTTCGTGCCCGAGATGGAGAAGATCGTCGCGACCGGCAAGAAGGACCTCGCCGACGCCAAGGCCAAGGTCGCCGAGTACGAGGCGGCCACCGGCGACGACCGCATGGCGGCTTGGGACAAGCTCGCCGAGGCGCTCGAGAGCCTCTCCTCGGAGAGCGTCGCCGCCAAGCTCTACATCGCCACCGTGCGCAGCGCGCTCGAGTTCGACAAGGACAACAAAGCCGGTCGCAAGCTGCGCGCCGTCAAGGCGCTGCTCAAGAGCGGCAACGGTGACGAGGCGATCTTCGCCGCGGGCCGCGAGCTCGACACGAAGAACGAAAACGGCCTGCTCGAACTGTGCGTCCAGGCGCAGTTCCGCGGCGTGCGCGACGACAACACCGCGCGCGCCGCGCTCACGGCTCTCGAAGGCCTCAACGCGACCGGCAAGATGGTCGACAAGGCCCTGAACTTCGAGCTGAACTACATGGCCGCCATGTGGTGCTCGCAGCCGCTGAGCGACATCCCGCGCGCGAAGATCTTCGCCGCCAAGGCCAAGGAGATCGGCAACGAGGACCCCGAGGCGATCGGCGCCCTCGACCAGATCCTCGCCCAGTGACCGCGGCGGGCGAGTGTGCCCGCAGCTCCAAAACCAAGCAGCCTCGGCCGCGCCTCGCGCGGTCGAGGCTGCGCTGCTTGTGGCTACACTGACCTTCGCCCATGGCGCCCGCAAACCGCCGCGACTCGCTCGCCTGTGCCGCGTTCGTGCTCGTGGCGGCGCTGGGCGCGGTGTTCGCCAGCGCGCGCGCGAGCTCGCTCTATGGGCTCGGCGTCGACGGCGACGCGGCGTGGCACCTCTCCGCCGGCGCGAGCCTCGCGCGCGGCGAGGGGCTCGTCACCTGCCTTGGCGAAGTCTTCTCGCTCTGGCCGCCGCTGTATCCGGCCGTCATGGCCGCGCTCGAGTGGTGCGGGCTCGATGTGCTCGACGCGCTCCGTGTGCTGCACCTCGCGGCGCTCGCCGTGAGCATCGCCCTGTCGGCGCGGCTCGCCTGGCGCGTCGCGGGTTCGCACCTCGCTGCCGTCGCGACCGCGGGCTCGCTGGCGCTCTCGTCGCGCATGCACGAATACACCGTGCAGGTCGTCTCGGAGACATTCTTCCTGCCGCTGGTGCTCGGCGCGCTCTCCGTTGCGCTCGCACTGCAGCGCGAGTTCACGCGCAGCCGCTTCGCGTGGCTCGTGGTCTTGAGCGCGCTCGCATGCCTGCAGCGCTACCTCGGAGTCGCGCTGGTACTGTCCGTTGCGCTGCTCGCGCTCGCGCGGCCCGAGTGGGGGAGCCTCGCCCAACGCGCGCGCCGCGTCGCCGTCTACGCGGCGGTTTCGCTCGCGCCCCTCGCGCTGTGGTTCCTGCGCAACCGCTCGCTCGAGTCGAGCTGGACCGGCGGCCGCGACGAGACTCCGCAGGGCTTCTCCGAGGCCCTGACCGCGGCCGCGGCGACCGTGCGCGGTTGGGCCGAGCCCGCGACGGCCACTTGGCTCGGCTGGGCCGTGGTGCTGGGGCTGTGCGTCTCGGTCGCGGCGCTCGCGCTCCAGCGTCGGGAGGTGCGCGGCGCGCTGGCGCTGCTCGCGGCCTTCGCCGCGCTGTACGCGACGCTGCTCGTGGCGCTCGCCTCGAACCTGGTGCTCGATCCAATCGGCGATCGGCTGCTGCTGCCCGCGCTGCCCGTGCTCGCGATCGTCGGCTGGAGCGCGCTGTTCGCCCTCGGCGGGGTGCCTTCGCTCGCTGGCTGCGTGCTCGTCGCACTGGCATGGCTCGACGCAACTCCGCGCACGGGCGAGCGCATCGAGCACTGGCGGGCCGAGGGCGCGGGCGGCTTCCACACGCGGCTGTGGCAGGAGCACCCCGTGACGATCGTGCTGCGCGAGGCGAGCTTGGACGGGCCGTGCTGGTCGAACGGCCCCGAGCTCGTGTGGCTCGAGAAGGGGATCGAGGTGCGCTTCCTGCGCGGGGGCGCGAAGGCGTGGGAGCGCGCGGGAGAGGCGGCGGCGCACTCCGGCGGCTCGTTGGCGTGGTTCCAGGACAACGCCCGTCCCGCGGCCTTCCCCGAGGTCCTCGCGCGGCATGTGCAGCTCGAACCGCTCGCGGCCGTGCGCGACGGTCTGCTCCTGCGCCTCGCGCCTCGCTGAAGGGGCCTGAGGCTCGCTACAGTTCGCCGTCTCGCCCCCCAAAAGGCGAGACCCACGCGCCATGAGCCATCCCGCCGCATCCAATCCCGTTCCCCACGCCTCTCACTTCGTCGAGGAGCGCATCCTCGCCGACCGCGCCTCCGGCCAGCACGGCGGGCGCCTGTGCACGCGCTTTCCTCCCGAGCCCAACGGTTATCTGCACATCGGCCACGCCAAGGCGATCTGCGTCAACTTCGGCCTCGCGCTGCGCCACGGCGGCGTGTGCAACCTGCGCTTCGACGACACGAACCCGACCACGGAAGAGGTCGAGTATGTCGAGTCGATCCAAAAAGACGTGCGCTGGCTCGGCTTCGACTGGGGCGAGAACCTGTTCTACGCCTCGGGCTTCTTCGAGCAGATCTACGGCTTCGCCGAGGAGCTCGTGCGCAAGGGGCTCGCCTACGTGTGCGACCTCTCCGGCGATGATGTCAGCCGCTACCGCGGCGCGCTCACCGCGAAGGGCAAGGACAGCCCGTTCCGCTCGCGCAGCGCCGAGGAGAACCTCGCTCTCCTGCGCCGCATGCGCGCGGGCGAGTTCGAGGAAGGCTCGCGCACGCTGCGCGCGAAGATCGACATGGCGAGCCCGAACTTCAACCTGCGCGACCCGGTGCTCTATCGCATCCTGAAGAAGCCGCACCACCGCACGGCGAGCGTGTGGTGCGTCTATCCCACCTACGACTACGCGCACCCGATCTGCGACGCACTCGAGGGCATCACGCACTCGCTCTGCACGCTCGAGTTCGAGAACCACCGGCCGCTCTACAACTGGGTGCGCGACAATGTCAGCGTCCAGTCCAAACCCGAGCAGATCGAGTTCGCGCGCCTGAACCTGACCTACACGGTGCTCTCCAAGCGCAAGCTGCTGCGGCTCGTGCAGGAGCAGCGCGTGTCGGGCTGGGACGACCCGCGCATGCCGACCATTTCCGGCTTGCGCCGCCGCGGCTACACGCCCGAGGCCATTCGCGCGCTGTGCGAGCGCGTCGGCGTCGCGAAGTTCAACTCGACCGTCGATGTTGTGCAGCTCGAGAATGCGTTGCGCGACGACCTCAACAAGCGCGCGCCGCGCGCGATGGCCGTGCTGCGTCCGCTCGAGCTCGTGATCGAGAACTACCCCGCGGGCGCGGGCGAGGAGCTCGACGCGGTCAACAACCCCGAGGATCCCGCTGCGGGCACGCGCAAGGTGCCCTTCAGCGCGCGCCTCTTCATCGAGCGCGACGACTTCCGCGCGGATCCCCCCAAGGACTTCTTCCGGCTCGGGCCGGGGCGCGAGGTGCGCCTGCGCTACGCGTACTTCGTGACCTGCACGGGGTTCGACACGGATCCCTCGACGGGCGAGGTGATCCGCGTGCGCTGCACCTACGACCCTTCGAGCAAGGGTGGCAACTCGCCGGACGGTCGCAAGGTCAAGGGCACGATCCACTGGGTCAGCGCCGCCCACGCGCTGCGCGCCGATGTGCGGCTCTACGACCACCTGTTCGCCGCGGAGCATCCCGAGGATGTGCCCGAGGGCACGGACTTCATGACCAACCTCAATCCGCGCTCGCTCGAGGTGGTGAGCGGCGCCGCGCTCGAGCCGCTGCTCGCCTCGGCCACTCCCGGCTCGCGCTGGCAGTTCGAGCGCCAGGGCTACTTCTGCGCCGACGAGAAGGACTCGCGTCCGGGGAGCCCGGTCTTCCACCGTGCCGTGTCCCTGAAGGACACATGGGCCAAGGTCGAGAAGCGCCAAGGCGGCCAGAAGTAGCTCGGCCACGCCGAATCCGGGACATGCGCGGGCGCGGTACCTTGACGGGCCGCGCCCGCGTTCCTTGGATGGCCGATGCAACCTCCAGAGTCTTTCGTGCGCAATGTCCTCATTCTCGGCTCGGGCCGCAGCGGCACGAGCATGGTCGCCGGCATGCTCGCCGACGCGGGGTGGTTCGTGGGCGCGCGTCCCTACCCGCCGCGCTCGTCGAACCCCAAGGGCTTCTTCGAGTCGCCGGATGTCAACGGGGTGAACGAGCTGCTCCTGTCCGAGGTCGTGCCGGCCTCGGAGCGCATGGGGCCGTGGCAGCGCTGGCTGGCGTGGTTGCCCGAGGGCGTCGAGTGCGCGAGCTCGCCGCGCGTCGAGCGCAGACTCGCGCAGCTCGTGGCGCAGAAGCCGTGGTGCTTCAAGGACCCGCGCCTGTGCTACACGCTGCCAATGTGGCGTCCGCACATCGGGAACGCCGGACTCGTGTGCGTGTTCCGCGACCCGGCCGTCACCGCGCGCAGCATCGTCAAGGAGTGCGCGCAGGAAGACTACCTCGCGAGCCTGCGGATGACCGAGGAGCGCGCGCTCGCGGCGTGGACCGCCATGTACCGCCGCATCCTCGATCGCCATCGCCACGAGGGCGAGTGGCTGTTCTTGAACTACGAGCAGCTGCTCGATGCCTCCGGCCAGCGCCGACTCGAGGAGTTCGTCGGAGCGCCGATTTCGCGCGCCTTTCCGCAGGCCGAGCTGCGCCGCACGCACAGCGAAGAGGCACTGCCGGAGGGTGTCGCCCGCGCCTACGGGGAGCTGTGCGAGCTCGCCGGACACACGGCGGAACGGCGCGCCCGGCGCGCCCCGCTGCCTGCGCGCCAGAGCGAGGCGCGCACGGCGTTGCAGCTCGCTGTGGAGCAGCTCGCAGCGAGGCGACCGGCGTTGCGCGCCAGCCTGCTAGGCGCGTCGACGCCCGAAGCAATCGAACAGCGCGTTCGCGCCAGCGCGGGCGCGACATCGAATGTGTCCGAGGACCGCGCAGCGCTCGACGGACGATGGCCGTCCTTGGCACTGTGGGAGCGCACGCTGCGCGAGCTCGGAAGTCAGGAACTCGGTGCGCTCGAGGCCACGGGGCAATCTGCCGCGGCGGAAGCGCTCGTCGGCGCGGTCCGTGGCGCGCTGGCGGAGCTCGTCGACATCTGGCAGCGCGAGGAGCGCATCGCGCGCCACGAACGCGCGGTCGCTGGCGTCCCGTGGCCGATCGCGAGCCGCGCCGCACGGCGAGTGCTCGCCTGGCCCGTGTGGGAGAGCGAGGCGCTCGAGGCCTTCCTGCGCGCTCGAGTCGAGCCCCTGCTCGGCCCCGAAGCGCCGGCGCTGTGTCTGCGCCATGATGCCGCGCACGATGGGGGCGTCGAGGCCGCGCTCGCGGCGCTCGAGCGAGCCTATGCGCGCGCCTTTCCGGAGGCTCCGGAGCTGGAAGTGGTGCTCTTGCAGGAGCCCATCCCGCGCGACGAGCTGGCGCGCGTCGGGCTCGCCGTCGATGCGGCGCTCGAGCCACTCGCGGACACCGACAACCTGCGCCGCGCCTGGCTGCTCGGCACCGGCGCGCCGTTGCGGCGCGAGGACAACGGCGCGCCGTTGCGGCGCGAGGACAACGGCGCGCCGTTGCGGCGCGAGGACAACGGCGCGCCGTTGCGGCGCGACGCTCGCTGAGCGCGATGCGGCCCGCGCTGGCTTTCCGCGCCCGCGATCAG
>Ga0194121_10000604_pt1 | contig 62905 bp, 65 predicted proteins | sample TA2MahCa50mmetaG_FD_148609 | JGI IMG/M metagenome (GOLD analysis project Ga0194121, IMG submission 148609) | Freshwater microbial communities from Lake Tanganyika, Tanzania - TA2015020 Mahale Deep Cast 50m | ecosystem: Environmental > Aquatic > Freshwater > Lake | place: Tanzania: Lake...
AAACAGGTTCTAAATGGAGTCTAGAAATAGCCGCTCTGGACTAACGTGTCAAAGCATGACAGGGTTTGAATCGAACTATTGTAGGATTGAAAGCTGCGTCCAGGAGCTGTATTGCGGCAATACGGTTATGTTTGAATCGAACTATTGTAGGATTGAAAGTTCTCTATATAACGCTGTGTATTACAGTTGATCGTCAGTTTGAATCGAACTATTGTAGGATTGAAAGGTGGGAAAGAACAATAATCAAACTCTGGACATAAACGTTTGAATCGAACTATTGTAGGATTGAAAGTTAGTAGTTTGAACCCTTGCCCCTTGCCTTTCAGCAGTTTGAATCGAACTATTGTAGGATTGAAAGCCCAAGACGGATTAATTAATAATTAAAATTTAAAAGCGGTACAGCTAACACACCCACACTAATAGCAAAAATCAATAATTTTTGTTAATTTTCTAAGAAAATTGCTTTCGGTGTTATTCCATGAGATAACCAAAACTTACTTCGGCATCTGTGCGAATATTGGAGAGCCCCTTCTCCGCATTACAACTACCGCAGAGACTAGAATGGCAAACGCAAAAATTATCCCAAATGGAGGGAATTCTGGAACGGGGACTCCTATTCTTGCTCCAATAATTGATCTTTGTGTTGCGGCTGTTCCGAAAGCTGGCAGTGTTGTATAGATTATTTTCTGTGTATCTCCTTCGTGTAGGTCCTCCGTCTCTTCCACAATTCTTGACCTTACCGCTATACTGGCTCCGTCGATGTTAGCATTGGCATCTAACCTCTGGAAGGGTGAAGTGAAGCTAGTGCCGCTTCTGATATTGATTCCGAATTCTGCTGGACCGATATCAAGTTCCTTCCCTGCCTTACCCTCCCACATCAGAGCAAGCTTGTTGCTAGGGTTTCCGAAACTATGCCCTGCTATACGCAGAGTTACAGTAGCATTTCCTTCTCCGCCAACCACAGTTACATTGAGGTTAACATTCAAATTATCCTTTACGCCTCTGAGGACTGCTGTGTACTGCCATCTGGTAAAGGACTGGTTTACGAGCTGGTTAGTCCAAGTCAATTCCGATGAATCTACCCTTCTGATGTCAGCATCCACTCCTTTCTGGTAGTCGTTGTCGTTGTTAGAGTCTGTAAATTCTATCAACCTCGAGAGCTTGGATGTTACCTTGTTAGCTTCATCGAATACGTTAGGGGCAGATTCTACTGCCACACTGATTTTAGGTTCAAGCCTAAATACTTCAACTCTGTATGTTAACTGTCCATACCTGTTCACTAAAATGTACCTTTCGGGGATGGATTGAACTGTGACCCTAACCCCAGTCGGAGCCTGAGGCGAAAGAGGAGGCCCAACCTGTCGCAAAATGATCTTCTTTTCAGCCGTAGCCCCTTCGACGATAGCCTTTACAGTATATTCGCCTTGAGTATATCTTTGTGATGCCTCCGCAGGGAATGTCAGAAAGTTTCTCTGGAAGTTACCACTGGCGTCAGCCTCAAACTGGTCAATAGCTAATAGATCGCCTATAGGGTTGAAGAGCTGCAGTGTAACAACCTTTCTAGGGTCTGTCATACCTGTCAGGGCGAGAACTTCACCAAAGAAATATTCTGTCTTGCTAGTCGAGAATGTGAGCTCAACTGCCGTTGCAGCACCTATATTGGAGGCAATTAATGCTATCACTAATAGAATTGAAACTACTCTGCTGGCCTTCATGTTTGATACGCTCGCATCAAGGTTATTTAACAATTGAGGACAAATCTTAAGCTACCTTCAAAGCATATCTACCCGGCTTCTGGGCCGCTAAGGCTTTTGCAATTTGAGATTTTTCCACGTTTAAGACGACTACAAGGCCTGACCAGTTAGAGCTTAATTCCGTAGAATTGCAGTTTGGACATACCCTGCCTGTGGTAAGCGTCCTGCAAATCCTGCACGCATATTCTTTAGCCAATTTTAACCCTTCTTTGATTCAGCCTTGGATGATTTCTTGGCATCCTCTTCGATCCATTCCAACGCACCAAGAAGTGGTTGCCTGCAGGTAACTCCGATCTTTGCCATAGCTGCTCCTCTACCCAAACTTACCGCGGTTATTCTGACCCTGACCCTTGATCCAACCTTTAAGGTTCTCTTGCTCTGGCTGGCAAGTATCATGCCCTGCTTCACGTCGCTGGTCAGATAATCGTCCGTAATTTGCGAAAGGTGCAACAGTGCATCTGCTGGACCCACTCTAACGAATGCTCCAAAGTCAGTAATTTCTACTATTTCACCCTCAACAACTTCCTGTATCTTGGGAATGAATGTCAATAGCTCAACTTTAGCCTTGTGATACGTTGAGCCATCTCCCGGGATTACTTTGCCTACTTCGTCTGCTTTTACACCCATTATTAGAATTACGTAGCCTAGATCTGGAGAGATCAAACTCTCATACTTCTGCTTCAGAATTTCTTTTGCTACATCCTGCAGAGGCTCTCCAAATTTTGCAGGAGGCAGTCTAACTACATCATTTAATTCAATTACCTGAAACAAAACAACATCCCCGGAGGCTTCTGACAGAAAATGGCAAGGTTTAAGAGTTTTTCCCTTCACACATCCAATCCTTCTAGCCTGTTCTTTCTCAGCGTTACCACAGGTACGCCCGTTCTTTTCAAACTAGCAATTAGTTCTCTATCTAGCGTAGCAACTACAGCATTTCGTTTATGTGCAACTTCCAATATAGCGTCATCAGCACTTCCTTCGATGTTTTCATCTATTGCTTCACACTTTCTTGCAACTCCAAGAGCAGTTCTTGCATTCTTCGCTTTGTTGGATTTTCCTTTTGCTAGCTTTTCTAGCTCTCCAACAATAGCTTTTGGCACAATCATCTTGTAATTGGCGAGCAGGGAGTTCAAGGGCAGAGTCTCGGAGAGCTTTGTTCTTGAAAGAACCATCAGAAAGTTTGAATCCAAAACGATTTCTTTTTTAGTCATCTAGGAAAGTTTACCAGATCCTATAAGTCGCCACCGCTCTCCAATTCTCCTGCTTAATGCCACCCTGCTATTCTCTGGGGTGCAAACAGGTCTCCGCAGCTTGACTGTTATGCTAGAGTCTTTAGTTGCAGATACAATACCAGCAGTGATAGCTGTTCCAACATTAAGCCTTAATGCTTCACCTACCTTTATCTTTTCGACTTTTATCATCTCAGGTGCCCCGACTGCAAGGTCAAACAATTGAGTTTCTACTGTAAGAGTTTCGTGGACTGGAGGGAGATCATTGGTTTTGCCTATCAAGGAGCCGACAAGGTTATCGCTCTTTACATAAAATGGGTCAAGCTCGGTGCCTACGGCAACCAAGCCACCTGGCTTTACTGCATCTGTCAAACCTGCACCAGTAGCAAGGCTTGCTACCTTTGTTCGAATTGACATATAATGTGATTTCTCGTCCGCAATCCCGGGTCTGATTTCTATTTCGTCACCTATATTCAGAACTCCTTGCAACAATGTCCCTCCCACTACTCCACCCTTCAGGGAATCTATGATAATGCCAGGCCTGTTTATGTCGAACGACCTCAAGACTTGCATCATTGGAGGCGCGTTAGTGTCTCTCCTTGCTGCTTTTATATTCTCGTCCAGAGCCTGCAACAGGGCATCTATGTTCAACTTGTGCTGAGCAGAGATTGGTATTATCGACGCATTCTCAGCAACAGAGCCTGCAACGAAGGATTTTATGTTGTCATAATTTGCTCTAGCCTCTGCTTCGCTTATAAGATCAACCTTATTCTGCACGATAACGACTTGCTTGGCTCCAAGCATCTGCAAAGCCAGTAGATGCTCTCTTGTCTGAGGCTGCGGAACTTTCTCGTTTGCTGCTATGACAAGCATAGCACCGTCCATTATCGCTGCACCAGAAAGCATGTTTGCCATCAGGCTTTCATGGCCTGGACAGTCTACAAAACTAATTACTCTTCTTAATTCTGATTCTTTTCCACAGTTGGGACATTTTGGAGATGTCGAATAACCTACAGGAGCAGAGCAAGCCTTGCATTCGTATATTGCAGCGTCAGCATATCCCACTCTGATTGTGATGCCTCTTCGGAGCTCTTCGCTGTGAGCGCTTGTCCAGACTCCAGTTATTGCTTGAATAATAGTGCTCTTGCCATGGTCTACATGACCAGCAGTTCCGATGTTGGTATCAGGCTGTCTTGGGATTTTCGGCAATTGGCTTCGCTTTTGTCTCCTTTACTTGAATCGCATTCAGCTGGTATATCTCTTCTGTAATGATGTTCCCTCTTACCAGCTTTCTCTTTTTAGCTCCTTTCTCTGCTGAGCTGAAGCCAACGCCCTTTGTAAGAAGCACGTATTTCTTCGCACCACCAGAAACGTCGCTGCGCATGGGAAAACCAGCTTTGTCGCTCCCACCGGTTATCTTCACCTTACCATTAACTCCTATAATTGTGCCATCAAACACATCACCGATCTTCATCCCAACAAGAGGCTGTGCTTGATTTTCCTTAGCCTCCACTACTTGGGACTTCCCTGAAGAGGGATCCGAAACTATGATCTTAAAGTTAGCCAAATTTGGTTCAAAAGCTTTGCAATTTTTGGGCTTAAAAGGTTTTAAAATCCGTACAGAGGCGCGACCTTCCTCCTCAGATCTAGTATTTCTTCGAATGTTTTAAGCTCGTCCGGTGCCATTACATCCTTGTATTTTTCACGCAGGATTCTTACGTGTTTGTCCGCAGGTAACGTAAAAAGAGTCTCTCCTTCAAGTATGGTTCTTCCGATTATGACTTTATCCATTGATACTGCAACTTCGCTTCCTGCAACCGCTTCCTGAAGTGATGTATTTTTGTCCTGAATCTGCTCAATTTCCCCAACTTTCTCGCCTTTGGAGTTTATCACGACTGCCTTCTTCTGCAGTTTCCCGCTCAGGATTTCGACGCCAAAGACAGCAGGATTGCTCCTCCTGAATACCATTCCTTTCATAAGCTTGAACTTGCAGGGATAAGTTATTTGAGAGAGCTCTGCCTTTGATTCAGCTTCTTTCTCTTTTTCTACCCAGTCCGTATATGTGTCAATAAGACTGTAGATCACTTGGTCGGAGAAGATTCTTACACCCTTCGCGAGCGCTTCATCCTTTGCATCGTCGAATATTTTAATGCCAAAAGCGAGTATTACTCCAAGATATCTATCATCTCCTGCAACAAGCGATGCTTCTACCACATCTCTTCTAGAAACTGGTCCGATGTCTGCACGTCTTATCTGCACCTTTTTTCCCTTCAAAATTTCAACTATGGCTTCTAGAGAACCTATAGCATCAGACTTTACGACTACTCCCAATTGGTCAGTTTCTACGAAGACTCCCTTGATCTCAGAATTGACCTGCTCTATCGCATTCTGCGGGCTCTCGTCTTCAGAAATTCCTATTATTGGCGATCCTGGCAGAGTTCCTTCAAGGTCAGGCGTTGTAATTTTGACTCCTGCAGCAGCAACTACTTGCTCTACAGGGGTGAACCTATCGCGAGGGTCTCTCATCTCATCCAGAGGTTTCGGCATGAACATAGCCTTGACCTTCATAACTACCGCACCGTCCTTCTTTGCAGATACAATATTGCTATGAGTCCGCAAGATTCCATCAATCAGAATTATGTTTGCAGTCTGCCCTAACCCCGGTTCTTCTTTTACTTCGAGCACAATGCCTTTAGCACTGTCTCTCTTTGCGATGAGCTTCCGTGCAAGGTACTGCTGGGTAAGCCCTACCAATACTGATATCAGTTCAGGTATTCCCTGGCCAGTCTTTGCACTGGCTGGCACAATTCCAATTTCTTTTGTGAAGTTCTTTACCCTGAAGAAAGCTTCTGATACAAAACCTGCCCTTGATAATGCGCCGACAACATCGTAAATCTTCGTATCAAGTATGTTGCTGACAGCTTTGTCCATGCGTTGCAGCTCTTCGGACAACGATTTCTTTGATGTAGTTTTCCAGCCCGGTAGCGTGTCAAGCTTGTTCAGTGCGACTACGAAGGGAACTTTTTTCTTCTTGAGAATCTCTACACTTTCGTAGGTCTGCTGCTCAAAGCCCTTCATAATATCCACGACAAGAATTGCAATATCTGCCGCTGAACCTCCTCTGCTCCTAAGGTTCGAGAAGACTTCGTGTCCCGGCGTGTCAATTACAAGCAGGCCAGGAATCTTGATCTGGACATTTTTGCCTAACGTTGGGCCGCAGATTTCCTTCAGCAGATCTAGCGGGAAGAAACTTGCACCAATGTGCTGCGTTATTCCTCCATGCTCTCTAGCTTGAACTGCTGTACCCCTAATCTTGTCCAGCAGGGAGGTTTTGCCAGAGTCTACATGACCCAGCACTACCACTATGGGTTGTCGCAGCTCTTCTTGGCTCATTCCGCATCACTTTCGTGCCAGTCACTCCAAGCTTGATATTGAAAGGCTATTTATTAAGGCTAAAGCCTCTCCAGAATCGCGAATCTATGAAACCGTTCTTTGGAACTGATTCCATTCAGATCTACAACGCAAACATTCTTGCACTAAAAGGGATTGAAAGTGTAGACCTTATCATTACGTCGCCTCCTTACGATGTGAATGTAAAATATGCCAATTACAATGATGGAATTTCTTATGACGATTATCTGACTTTCACTAGCAAATGGTTGGCCAAATGCTATAGATTTGCAAAGCCTGATGGCAGGCTATGCTTGAACATTCCTATTGACAAGAATAAGGGAGGGCAAAGAAGCGTCTATGCTGACATAACTGCCATAGCGAAGAAAATCGGCTGGCGATATCACACTACGATAATATGGAACGAGCAGAACATTTCAAGACGTACGGCTTGGGGCTCTTGGCTTAGCGCTTCTGCACCTTACGTAATAGCTCCAGTTGAAGCTATTCTGGTGCTGTACAAAGAACGATGGCCGAAAATCAAGAAAGGACAATCGGACATCACTCGTGACGAATTCATACAATGGACTAATGGTGTATGGACTTTTAACGGGGAAAGCAGGAAGAAAGTGGGTCATCCAGCACCATTCCCAATCGAACTTCCGAAAAGGTGCATCAAGCTCTTTAGCTTTGTTGGCGATACAGTATTCGACCCATTTTTGGGCAGCGGAACCACGTTGCTGGCTTGCAAGCAGGCTGCAAGGAGAGGAATAGGTGTTGAAATTGATAAGGAATATTGCAGACTAGCGGTTGAGAGACTTATTGGAAGGTAGTTGCAAACTATTCATGTATTCTGACAGATTTTACATTGACAAATTCTAGCATGCCATACCTTGACAATTCTCTGCCAATTCCGCTATTCTTTACCCCTCCAAAAGGCATTCTGGGGTCAGAAACTACAACATTGTTGACTGTCACAAGCCCAGCTTCTATCTGAGAAACTATCTTCTTTGCCTTCTCTGCATCTGTCCAGATGCTAGCTCCAAGGCCAAACTTGGTCGAGTTCGCTATCCTTATTGCGTCATCCTCATCTTTTGCAGAGATTATTGGAGCGACAGGCCCGAAGACCTCCTCGTTGACTATCTGCATCCTTTCCTTTACATCAACAATGACGGTAGGTTCATAGAAGTATCCCTTGCTCCCATATCTTCTGCCTCCGCACAGTATTCTAGCTCCATCTTTCCTTGCTTTCTCCACTTGAGCTTCGATCTTTTGCAGGGCTTCTTTAGAAACCAAGGGACCGATGTCAGTATTCTTGTTGAGTGGATCTCCGACCTTCAGTCTTTTGGTATTGGACAAGAACTTTTCCACAAATTCATCAAAGACATCTTCAACAACTATGAACCGTTTCGATGCTATGCAGCTCTGCCCTCCATTTACGAATTTTCCAATAACGGCATGTTTGGCCGCTTCCCTTAGATCAGCATCCGCAAAAACTATGAATGGGTCGCTGCCTCCAAGTTCGAGGACACATTTCTTCAGCCTCGACCCAGCTCTTCTGCCAATTTCAATTCCGACATCAACGCTACCAGTAAAAGAATAGCCATCAACGTCAGCATCTAGCAGGGCCTCACCAGTAGAAGAATCGCCTGCAACGCTCTGGAAGCAGTCATCGGGAAGATTAGCCTCTTCAAAAACTTCTTGCAGTGCCATCCCTGATCGAGGAACAAAACGTGAAGGTTTCAGTATGACAGAATTACCAGCCATCAAGCTGGGAGCGGCAAACCGCAAAGGCTGCCACATTGGAAAGTTCCACGGCATTATCGATGCCACGATGCCAAGAGGCTCGAACGCAATATAGCTCTCAACAGCTTCGGTCAGAACCAGCTCGTCTTCAAGGAACCTCGGCCCGTTTTCAGCATAGTAATCAAGGCCTCTGGCGCACTTCTCAACTTCTGCAATGGATTCTTTGATGGGTTTGCCCATTTCTTCCGTGATTATCATTGCAAATTCTTCCTTCCTGTTCCTGATGATGCTTGCAGCCTCAAAAAGAAAATCAGACCTTTCCCATGGAGAATTTCCCTTCCATCTTTTGAAGGCTTTCCTTGCCCTTGCTATAGCTCCTCTTACATCATCTTTTGAAGCAACTTTATAGTTGAACATTTCTTCTTCAGTTGCAGGGTTTATACAGTGAATCAACGACATCAACCTCTTACCCATACCTGCCTTATATACCGGGTGAAGGAGTTCTTACGCAACATCACACCAAGCGATTCTATTGCATGGCAACCAAGGACTAATGTTTGTTGGTGGATTAGGTATCAATTTTTGAATTTGAATGTAGGAACTCATAACCCATTTAGACTACTAAGTTCCTCCATGGTGCGCCATTAATGCAGAAACTCCTAGTTCTAGCGATGGTACTTGTTCTTGCTATTACTGTCACAGCTGGCATTGGCATCGCAAATATTTCCCAGAACGCAAACACGACGGTCGTAGGCGAGCCTAAAGCAAAGAGTCAGTCAGTCGAGCCTGAACAGGAGGCAGCTAAGGAGGAACCAATTCCTGAACAAATCCCTATCCAGCAGGCAATTCCAGAGCCCAAGAATGATGTTGCAGATGCCTTGCCCCAGCCTCCAGCCCAAAACCCAAGACCTGTGCGTCGAGATTTGCTTGGCGAAACAGTTTCATTGGAAGAGGCCAGAAACCGGGCTAACTTTACAGTACTCGTCCCGTCCGGTCTCCCTCCAGAGGTTGTGCTCCAGAATGTCAGATTAGGTTCATGGTACTCCTCGGACGTAGTTTCTCTATTCTATTCTGGTCTGACCGTAATAGAGGAGAAGATTGGGCCAAATGTGAATGCGTCGCTTAGAGCTGAGAATGCAATAAGAGAAAACCAGTTGAGCACAAGTCCATACAAACCAACGTTACAACGCTTCGCATATGCGGGAGCAGATGGTTTTGGCTACGGGACATGGGTTTACGTTCAAGAGGGAGAGAGAACCAATAATCCAGGTGCCATCTCTTTTATCTGGAACGGTGCGCACTATCTGATAACGGGGTATAGAACTTACAACGAACTTGCAAAAATTGCGCTTTCGATGCTGCAATAAGATACCAAACACAGCAAGAATCATGGATATAGTTGAAAGTGGTAATATGATAACTGGAAGTGCAGAAAGGAATCTTGACAAGGCAACCTGTCAGTTACTCCAACACGTCCGATCCTCTGAAAACTTTAGATGCGACAAGTTAACCGAAATAGGTATAACTTTCCTACAGAAGCAAAATGGGGAGACACAGGTCTGCACAAATCTAACGCATAACTAGTTTCTTTATCTGATAGAACACGTTCAAGTTCAGCAGTATATAAAGGCCAGACCAATTATCACCCCCTAACCCCCAAAAGGGTTTTTGCGGAAAATCGGAAAAAAAGACAATACCCCTGCCTACCTATGCATAGGTAGTGGAAAAAATGAACCAAACGTCTTTCCTTTACAGGTCTCTGGAATTAAAGCAGATACTTGACGGAGCCTACGGTTCATTCATAGTACTAGGTCCAAATGGAGCAGGAAAGTCGGTATTTGGGTTACATTTTGCCTTTGAGGGCCTGAAGTTGAACAAACCTTGCATATACGTGCTTACTACAACATCTCCCCAGACACTCGTGAGACAAGCGGGTGGCTTGGGCTTCGACATGCAACAAGCGATTTCAAACGGTTTACTGACGATCGTCGATTGTTATTCTGGCATTACCGGAAATTCCTCTTCTGCAAACTTGACCCTTGGTCTTAATGGAGGTTTGGCAGAACTCTTTACTGCAATTCTGAAGGCAAAGGGGAACATGCAGGAATATCAATTAGTATTTGACGATATCAGCTCAATTCTTGCGTATTCTTCGCCAGAAGCAGGGTACAAGTTCATGCAGACGGTAATTGCCCACATGAGGCAAGATAGAGCCAAGGCATTATTCCTACTTGTTCCTCAGTTGTTAGACAATAAACTCGAGATGTTGCTTCTTTTTTTGGCAGACGGTGCAATTGACATGGCTCTTAAGGAAACACCCACAGGATTGAAGAGGTATGTGAGAACACGAATTAGCAGGAGCCAAAAACCTTCTACAGAATGGATAGAATTCGACATATCTGCTGGAGGAATTCAACAAGCACACCCAAGGAATTTACCTGATACCATTCGCATGGAAATAGACAGACTTCCTGATCACTTTACGGCCCTTGAGATTGCAAGTAACTACATGAAAAATGTTGATGAAGTAGAGAAAGCGCTCCAGAAGTTGACAGAGGAGGGCTTTTTCGAAGATAGCGAACCTGCGAAAAGGGTGGGCTGTCCAAAATGTGCCTCTTTCCTTCTGCACGAACTGGGGAAGTGCCTTAAATGCGGAGCTGCAGATTTTATCTCTACAACTCTGATTGAGCACTATCGATGTGGCAATGTAAGCGCAGAATATGAATACAAAGACGGCATATGTCCAAAATGCAGGAAGGAAATTAAGATAAACGGTCTAGATTACAGGACGAAAAGGAGTAGTTGCAAGAACTGCGGGAACCTATTTGCAGAACCAAAATCGAACCTAAAATGTAGGAAATGTGAACACAATTTCCCCATGGCTGAAGCAAGATGGGTGGATGTTAAAGTATACACCAAACCTTCTAGTGTGGCATCAGCGGCGCTCTTACTCTAGTAGGCTATCACGAAGTTATCGAAATATGTGACAGAATCCGCCTTTGTCCGTAGCCCTACAGATCCTAAAAGAAAGGTAGCATCCCTGACTTCTACGACTCGCTTGCCATCCAAGTATCCTTCTATTGATTCGCCTATTGCAACAACGCTCAAAGTATGCCAGCTGCCTATGCTTACCATGACACTAGTTGAAGCTATGATAGAGCTTCTACCCCCCACATACCTGTACAAAACTACATCATTTTCTGTAGCGCTTGCCCTAAGCAGATAGTAATTGTTTGCATCATTGAACCTAAATACAATACCTCCAGATCGGTCTATGGTACCGGATACTGTTTTGAAAGACACACTAACGTTTAGATCTTTGTATTTTTCGTTGCTTAAGATTGCTAATGGAAAGTGCACTTGAATTTTTTCGTCTGATGTTTGAGCTAAAACGTTTGCAGGACTGGGAGCTGTAGGATCGTTCATGATAGACCATTCGCTTCTTGTACCTTGCCCCGTCTTGTCCGCTTTAAGATACGATGGAATTGCACCTACCTGATCATTATCAAAGTCAAAGATTTTCTTCTGGGAGAAAGCTGGCGTTGCAGCCTTAGGGGCATTTTGTTGCGAAGGCGCTACAGCAGCGGGTGTTGCTGGTTTTTGAATTGGGGTAGATAGAAAGATAAAACCCGCAGCACCTACGACTACAATCAGAACCAGCAATAATAGTTTGGTACTTGTTTTCAATATCTCGTCATCTTTAGCCAGAGAGCTAAAATCCCTAGTTACTGGGCAAATTGGCTGGATTTAACGGTTATTATAGCACCTCAAATTACTCTAAACGTTAATAGAATCTGCTACCCTTTCGAAGTCCTTTGCCGTAATTGCAGAGAGTGTAATACCAGTTGTTCTGCCCTTAGAGCCGGTTATCGCGTTAAGCTGCAGTATAGTATCGAGGTTATGTGCTTCGAGTATAGTCACCACATCATAAGCACCGCTTGTTATGTATTCAGCAACGACTGATATGCCGAGCTTTTTACAGGTTTCTAAGAACTGCATGCGTCTTTCTCGAAATTGTTTTAGCTCTCGCAAGCCTTCTGGCGTGAACCTAACAAGGCGGATAAAGTATGCCATGCCGACATTGGCAATATTGGAGCCTATTGAACCTTACAGCTCACATGTTAGGTTAATGCTGTATGCGTAGACACCTTTGCTTCTCGTAATACTGCTGATGATACTCTTCGGCCTTATGGAATTCTGAAGCCGGCTCTATTGCAGTTACAATATCCCTCTTGTATTTATCTGAAGATTGGAGTTTCTTTTTTGAAGCTTTAGCAGCAGCCTCCTGATTCTTGTTATGCACGAATATTACCGATCTATATTGGGTACCGATATCTGGCCCTTGCCTGTTAATCGTAGTTGGATCATGTATGGACCAGAAGACGCCCAGTAGCTCCTTATAGGAAACCTGCGATGGATCGTATTCAACTTGGACTACTTCAACATGGCCGGTCATGTCCGTACAAACATCTTCATAAGTTGGATTCTTCATTGAACCGCCCATGTAGCCCACCATAGTATGTTTCACTCCTTTTAATCGCATGAAGGCATCTTCAACATGCCAGAAACAACCAGCACCAAATGTAGCCTTCTCCATATAGACAATTCCCCTCTTGCTGAATTTATGCGTATACCCAAATTGTGTTGGCTAATTAAAGTTCGACAGAAAGCTATGTTAGTTTCATTCTAAAACAACACTAATATCTCTGTACATCACTATAGCAACTATGAGACAGGTCATAACCGTCTCAAGGGAAATAGGGACCGATGGTGACATAGTCGCAAAAAGGGTTGCAGAAGAGCTAGGTTTTAACCATCTTGACAGAAAACTTCTAGGTGCGCAGGCCCAAAGACTAGGGATAAACATCTATGAGGCAGAAGTGTGCGATATCTCTGAGGACGACTATAGGATAAGAGGTCTTGTCGAATCGATATTCTCAGACACAAAAATAATCACAGTTGTGGAATCTCCATCTATCGGCTCTAGTCTGGTTCAGACTGCAAGAACCCTTAACGAGGAGACCTGCATAAACATAGAGGGCACAATCATCAAGGAACTAGCGAAGAAAGGAAGGCTCGTTGTAGTAGGAAGAGGCGGGCAGGCATTACTAAAGGACTTCCCTGACACACTACATGCAAAAATTATTGCGCCATATGAGTACCGAGTCAGGAAATTAATGAACGACAAAAAAATTGGCATAATAGAGGCAGCAAAGATAATCAAAGAAAGGGATGCTGCCACGGCTCAATACCTTCGGAGGTTCTACAAGGTGGACTGGAATGACAATCAACACTATTCCATAATTATCAACATGGCAAGGTTTTCAGTCCCACAAGCAGTCTCCTGCATTACCAAGTTGGCTAGCTCTGAGTAAGCCCATGCATCAGAAAACGTAGTTGCTTTAAGGTAGCGAAAGCCCTTGAAGAGATCATTTACCCAACATGAAATCCTACATAATTCTAATTTACGTTTCTTTAGGCTTTGAAGGTCCTACAAATATGGCTTCGTCGCTCCAAGTGCTCTTGATGAAGCCCTTGCTCATGTTGACCATTGGAAGGTAATTATGGAAGAGTCTTATCGTTCTACCTAGCCTTATTGTCTGAACCTGCTCTATGCAACCCTTGCCGTGGTTCTTCTCCATAGCTGGGACTATCTTTGAGTTGAAACCAATGTTAATCTGATCATCAGTCATCCCTTCTATTATCATGACCAATGCTGTATGCCCATCAATTTCTGCAAGGTGCGACCCGTAGATCATTTCGGTGTAAATGGTTCTAACATTAGGTTCTTCCTTCACTTCGTTGATTATCTTCTCCTGTGAGATCCCTAGTCTGAACTTTATCAGATAGATATGTCTTGCAAGCAGCTGTCCAGTACCTTCACTGCTCATGTCAAGGTTCGTGTAATAACTTAATAGTCCTTCTTGTTCCAGCTTCTTCCTCTTCCTGTTAACGGTTCTAACCGACACTCCAGTCTGTTTACCGATCTGGTTGTCCGAAATCCTAGGATTCCTTATCAGAGTCTTTACAATTTTTATCTCCTGTTCGTCCAGTTTGTGCATATGTCAATCACTTTTTGCTATAATCTGGACAGATATAGTGCATAAGGGTTATAAATAGTTAGTTCTCCTCGGCAAATTCCGAAATAGTTTGGAAAAGGTAGAGGCGAAGGTTGCTGTCCCCCCTCGCGCTGGTCTAATAGCTTCATACCAGCGTATTCCAGAGCGTCCAGAAAAAGAGTTTTGGAATAGGGACAGGATAGAGCACATCAGAGCACTTGCCACCACGGCTCATGCGTTTAGATTATTCTCTGACCATTCTGGAAGTCAAAGGGCTCTTGACAGAGTAGCATTCCATGATGTCAACCCGATTAAGGCCAATGAAGGAATTGCTAAGAACAAAAACAATCATGCTCTGATAAAGGACATTAGTAGTTCCACAAAAATCGCCTACGGAAGGATAGACCTTGACGTGCCATTATACCTTGGGGACATGTCTTTTGGTGCTCTGAGCGGCATTCCCAATATTGCGCTTGCACGTGCAGCTGACAATGCAGGAGTGCTCACAGGTACAGGAGAAGGAGGACTTCACCCTGATGTTGCTGCCTGCAAAAGGATTACGGTGCAATGGGCTTCTGCACGCTTCGGAGTTGATATCAACGTTCTGAATACTGGTATGGGCATCGTAATCAAAATAGGTCAGGGAGCAAAACCTGGCATAGGAGGCCATTTACCAGGACCCAAGGTCACTGAACCCATTTCACTGGCAAGGAGAATTCCATCAGGGAGAGATGCTATATCCCCAGCTCCTCACCACGACATATATTCAATTGAAGATCTGGGACAGAGAATCTGGGCCCTCAAGGAAGCTACGGGTAAACCGGTGTTTGTCAAGGTTGGTGTAACAAACTATATCCCGTACATAGCTTCAGGAATTGCCAGAATGGGGGCAGACGGAATAATAATGGATGGGCAGGGGGCAGGAACTGGTGCTGCACCTACAGTAGTTAAAGACAATGTAGGTCTGCCGATCGATCTATGCGTTGCGTCTGTTGATAAGGTGCTCAGGGAGCAAGGACTTCGAAAGGGGTTCACCGTGATAGCAGCTGGCATGGTCAGCAGTGCCGAGGATTCAGCAAAGCTCATGGCCCTTGGTGCTGACGTTGTGAGCATAGGTACGGGGGCTCTAATTGCGATGGGCTGCCTAATGGTTCACAAGTGCCATCTTGGCTTCTGCCCAGCACTGCTAACAAATAAGATCGATCTGAGTGCCTTGAGAAAGCTTGACCTTGATACAGCAGCGATGTGGGTCACCAACCTTGTCCTTGGCTGGAAGGAGGAATTGCAGTTCATCTTGAGAGAGCTGGGATTGAACAGGGCAGAAGATTTGGTTGGAAGGAGAGACCTTCTGCGGGGATATTCAATGAACGATGAAACCTCCAAGGTTCTAGACATCAAGACAGAAAGTGGAAGCTACCCTCTAATAGGACACATGTCTACAAGAAAGCAGTACGATGATGAGAGCTATTGGACTGAAACAAGAAGGGACAACCTGCAAGAACTGGCAGGTACCAGAGGTAAAGGAGCTTCAGAGGCAGTAATATCCAGTATGGGGACGATATCAGCGCCATTCATAGGCGATCCTAGGGCAATTTGCGATTGGCTAAGGACTGATGGCGCACAGGTGACAAGGCCTAGCATAGACCCTTATCGAGAAGAAATAGAAACATCGTGTTATTTGGCTAGAGGGAAGATCAGACTTTCCAACCAGATAATCTTCGCTAGACTACCAATGGAACCTAAGAGTGTTCATGCGCTGTTTGCACAGGGAGCTTATGCGATGGGTCTGCTCTTTGATGAAGACGATCCCACAAGCGAAATTCTGCAGAAATATGGGAAACGCCTTATCGTAGATGGAAACGAATACCTTGCAAGAAAAATTGAAAATCCTCCTGCAGCATTTGTCGTAAACTATCCGGGCATTGAAGGCGACTGGGAAGACACGATAAAGCGGCTAAGAAAGAAACATGACAACATTCCCATATACGTTAGGGTTCCTGCATCAGAAGAAATGATTCCGAAAATTGGCCTTATAGCTAGGAAACCCATTGTCGGCATTATAGTAGACTTGGACTTTTCCATAGATGGGTGGAGAACTGACCTTGAAGTGGCACTCTCCCAGATAGATATGGCGCTCAGAGAGGATAGAGTTGAAGATGAACCGCTAAGAGCATCTATTGATCTTTTAGCATTTGGAAGCAGGGTCAGAGGGGCTGATGACATTTTCAAGCTCATCGCATTAGGCGCCGACGCAGTTGGCATCACCAAAGCCGCACTGATAGCACTCGGCTACGAGAGGAGCATGGCGCAAAAGTTCGACCTCGATAAAGCACAGGCACGTCTAGAGAATCTGATATTCGGTCTGCAGAAAGAGATCAAATTACTTGCAGGAGCAGCAGGAGTAAGCAGCATACATACGTCGATGGTGGGTAACAGGGAACTACTAAGGGCCATAGACTTGGATCCCGTTGTTAGAAGGAAGCTTAGAGTTAAGCCAGGAGGCGCGCCATAATGAACCTCTTCCCAGATACAGATCCCTATGTAAAGGATGACTGTGGGGTATTCGGTGTCATTAGGAAGGAGAACTCATCACAAATTCCGAGCAGTGTTGCGGTGAAGGCGATAGAGTGCGTAAGGTTTAGGGGCAGTCCCTTTGGAGCTGGATTCGCAAATTTTTACACTGATGGAGGGAAGAAAAACCAGTACAACGTTAGGGCTTTTGTCGATGGGAATGAAACTGCTCGTATGATGAAGAAGAGACTTGAGAGCTACAGAGGGATAACGATAGACTCTGAAGATCATAGAAGGTTTAGTGACAAAGCCTTTGGGATATGGAATGCTAAGGTCGACAGTACCTCTGACAGAACACTTGCTCTGGCAATCAACAAGATCAATGCAGAAGTTCTTGCCGAGGGTGTAATAAAAGGAAGGATATTCTCCTTCGGTAAGCATGTTGAAGTCTATAAAGAGGTCGGCTATCCGATAGATGTTGCCAAGCAGTACGGGCTACTCGAAAATGAAGCCTTTGGTGATATGTGGATCGCGCACACAAGACAGCCTACTAACTCTCCTGGCGCATTTCCAATATGGTCGCACCCCTTTGCATCTTTCGAAACAGCGATAGTACATAATGGTGATATCAGTTCTTTCGGAGCCAACCTACAATTCCTGAAGTCAAGAGGAGTAGGAAGCCTTGTAGGCACGGACAGTGAGGTCATTGCATACATAATTGATCATCTTGTTAGAGTAAGGGGACTAACGATGCAGCAGGTAGGCTTGATACTCTCTAATCCCTACGAGTACTACATAGACATAGTGGGTGGCAGATCGCTCGCATCTAGTATAAGGAAACTGGCACTTGCATACAGAGGATCGCAACTCGATGGGCCTTTCACGGTTATAGCAGGATACTGCGATGGAGACGATAACTACATGCTCGGGCTTATCGACAGGTCAAAATTCAGGCCGATCATAGTCGGAGAAGATGACGAGAGGATATATATGGCAAGCGAAGAGTGCCAAATAAGGAGGTTATCTCCTGATGCCAGAATATGGACACCTGAACCAGGCCGATACGTGTTAGCATCAATGAAAAAGGGAATAATCGAGAGTGGAAGGTCTGACAGAGAATATTTCTTTCCTTCTTCGGGTTCTGCTCTGGTTTCCATATCGCAGGAGCGAACCGTGTCCGAGCTTATAAACGCAAATGGTATAGACTACCATGAGTTAAACAAGATAATCCTGAACAGGTTGGGATCTGATGGGAAAGAAGTCCATGTTGTAAATGTTAGCGGTCAGAGATACATGGGAGTCAATATGCTAGCTGGCAGTAAGCTGGTAATCTACGGGACGCCGGGGAACTGCTTGGGGAATTTCAATAATGGAGGAGAAATCGTAGTACATGGAAATGGGGAAGACGACATAGGAGATGCGATGTATTCTGGCAAGATTGTGATCCATGGAGACGCTAGAGATGTGATGGGACAAGCTCTGCAGGGAGGCTCAATTTTTGTAAGAGGAAATGCAGGTAACAGGGCTGTAATACAAATGAGGGAATACAGGGATAGAAAGCCATATGTGATCATTGGAGGCAGGGTCGATGACTACTTTGGAGAGTATATGGCTGGTGGCGTTGCGGTGGTTCTAGGTCTAGGCGCTTTTGACAAGCACCATAACGGGCAGCCGGTTGGAAACTTTGTTGCAACTGGCATGCTTGGAGGCGAGATATACATCCGAGGGGAAGTCCGAAAGAATTCTTTAGGTCTGGTGCCTCCAAAGATTGACGTTCTTAACTATCTCGAGTTCCAGATGATAGAAGGGAGGCTGGACTCGGAAGTCTTCAAACGCATAGCAGCAAACGACGAAATATCAATGGACTATCTCAAGGCAGAGTTGCCATCGGAACTTGTAGCTAAAGTTGCAAGGTTTTACGAAGGAAAGTATACGCTCCCTTTGAGCGTAGAATATAGGGAATTATCTGATAACGACAAGAAACTGCTTGAACCAAAGCTCAGAGAATTCTTCACCGAGTTCAAACTTTCTGAGAGTATTCTCCAGAAGGTTCTTAAATCGAAATTTACCAGAATAACCCCCAGAGCGAAAGTTCCTGCACCTGAAGCCCCTCCCCCGCAGGCAGAAGAGTAACTATCGTTCTCTTATTTTGTCAGCTAAAGAAACCAGCTTCCCGTGCTCTTCAATAGCTATTCTAGTTGGTACAGAAACTCTGAGACCCAAGGTGCGAAGGAGTGAAAGTAGTTCACCCCCAGATATGTAATCCGAAATAATTCCTTTCTCTACAAGTTCGGCAAGCCTCTGAACTATAACTTTCATCTCTTTTGGGTAAATTCTTTCGCCAGCCTCAAGAACCTCCACGCCCCTATCAACAAGTCTAGAGACTACGACATCCCTAGCCGTTTTCGTCCTAGGCTCAGCAACCTTAGCGATCTTCTTCCTTAGCTCTATCATCTTCTTCGCAGTTAGCATGTCAAGGTCTTTGTCGGATTCCATTCACCAGGTTCTCCTCCGTGGTAATAGATAACCGTTTTTGGGTTCAGATTCTCTCGATAAAGATAACCTCTACAGCTGCACCAAGCACTAAGAATATTGCAATAATTGCTATGACATAGGCTGTTCGTTTTATTTCTTGTTTAATATTTTTCTTTAGAATGCCTTTCATAAGAAGCAGACTCTGCGTGACCCCTGCAGCATATGCGAGGAACTCGAACCAGAAGAACGGTGTTATTGCAACAACGAGCATCAAGAGTGGTCCATAGATGTTTGTAGTGACTCCTGTAGCTGCGAACACAACTCCAGTATTGTACAGGATTATCCCTGCTAAGACGATTCCAATGCCAGGGATCGTCATCAAAAGTGAAGCTCGAAAGTTGTTAAGGAATATTGCATCAGTGGACGGTTTCTGAGGAAGAATCTTTCTCGCTTCCTCCAACATCTGTTTAGCTTCATCCCTCTCCAAGGGAACAGCGGAGCCCATAAATGCGACTCCAAGTAGTCCTAATAGAATTATTGCAAAGGCCTTTAACCAGTTTCTTGTAAAGACCTTTAGCTTTTCTTGTGGTTGATAGTTCAAGGATTGTTGTAGGAAGATAAGAAACTAAAATTCATTGCTGATAGTAGGTTATAGATCGAACTATAGGCATTGGAGTTGTGCTGACCGTAATATCAGGAGTACTGTTCAGCAGAAAGAAGAAGGCATAAGCAAAAAAATGCCTTACCATTATGGTAAGGCATTACACATTTTTTTATTTTTAATTATCAAAAGGCGCAGGACAAATCCCTGCGATTATATCAGCCTCTTCTATTACAGGCGAATAACATTTGCCAATTTCTGGGTTACAGAGTAAGGCTCCTCCACAGCCGCAGTCTAAGACGCATGTACTGCACTGTTCGTGAACATCGCAAACGCCGTTCCCACACGACGCCTTCATAAGAAAACAGGTCTTCTGATCCATCCACGGAGGGCACTGGTATTCCGGTGCATTAGGGAGTAGTGGGGCGATAGGAGCCGTTCCTTGGACCGAATTATTTAATCTGACTATCTGACCCGAAAACACAGCAAAAGCTCCGGCAGCGACTGCAACTACCAGAAGAACAGCAATAAAATTCCTCTTAATCATAGCTCACCCTTCTGTCTCGTACTTTGATGGTTTTGGATGATGATAAAGGTTATCCCCTTTTCGTTAATATCTAATTAAAGAACGGCACATATTTCAACGCTTATCTACATATCATCTTGCCTCGGAAGGCATCTTGCCAATAGGCGTTCACGTTTCAATTTCCGGTTCAATAGACAGAGCAATAGACAGGGCCAATGAACTCAAATGTACAACATTCCAGATATTCACCAGAAATCCCAGGGGCTGGAAATTTTCAGACTTGAAGGATGAGAATTCCAAGAACTTCAGAGAGAAACTTGCATCATCAGATCTGGTTTCTCCTTTAGACCACATGCCCTACCTCCCAAACTTGGCAACTCCAGAAAAGGAAATTTATGAGCGCTCTGTTAATGTATTAATTGCAGAGCTAAAGCGTGCATCACATCTGAACATCCCATACGTTGTTACGCATATTGGGAGCCACAAGGGTAAGGGTGTAGCCTATGGAATAAAGCGGGTAACAGACGCCTGCAATAGAGCGTTAAAAGCAGCAAACAACAATTCAATGATATTGTTGGAAATAACTGCAGGGACAAAAAATAGCGTCGGCTCTACTTTCGAGCATATCAAGCAGATCATTGACGGGATAACGCCGAACAACAAGGTCGGAGTATGCTTTGACACATGCCATGCATTTGCAGCAGGCTATGACATAAGCAGATTAGAAGGAGTTCAAAGCACAATAAAGCTGTTAGATGAGATCATTGGTTTAGAGAGGGTAAGGGCTGTACATGCAAATGATTCTAAGGGTCCTCTTGGCTCTGGCCTAGACAGACATGAGCATATAGGATTAGGGCAAATTGGAGAGAAGGGCTTCAGAGAACTACTTTCGGACAGACATTTTAGGGAATTGCCGATAGTTCTTGAGACTCCAATCGATAAAAGAAGAGATGACGCAGGAAATATAAAGAAACTAAAGCAATTTTGTTCTTAACGATCATAGGAATATCTACGACGACATAAAGATTTTACAACTTCCGGTTATCATAGAGGTTAAATACGTTCAAAACCATTTTTGGTACAAGGGTTTGCCTTTGGGGACATCAAACTACAAGGTTGACTGCGTAATCTCGAACAAGCCATCTATTCGAGATCCAGAGGGTGAGACCATACTCCGTGACCTTGTCATGAGAAGAGGTTATGAGAACGTGAAGGGAGTAAGGACCGCCAAACTTTTGCAGTTAGAGGTTTCAGCTCCCAGTAAGGAAAGCGCGGAGAAGTTGGTTATGAAGATGTGCGACGACCTACGGATATACAATCCTATTGTGAGCACTTGCCAGATTAGAATTTCAGGTAATTAGTATGAAGGTCGCAATAATCCGGTTCCCGGGAACCAATTGCGACCTCGATGCGTACAATGTTCTAAAGAATGTTCTCCATCTTTCTGCTGACTTAATTTGGCATGAGGAAGTCGATCTGCGAAAGTACGACGGAGCCATCCTTCCAGGCGGTTTTTCATATGGGGACCATCTGCGTGCAGGTGTCATTGCTACACACAGCCCAGCGATGGCGCAAGTGAAGAAAGCTGCGGAGGAGGGAAAGCCAATATTAGGGATATGCAACGGCTTTCAGATACTCGCTGAATCGGAGCTTCTGCCTGGAGCTCTGCTAAGAAATGCTGGGCTAAGGTTCGTCTGCAAGTGGGTCAATTTACGGGTTGATAGCACTAGGACATTTTTCACTTCTGAGTTGGAACAAGGAACATTGTTGAAGATGCCGATAGCACATGGTGAAGGACTGTATCTCCTTGGTGAAAATGAAGTCAAGAACCTTGAAAAGAGAGGGCAGGTCGCGTTCCGTTATGTAGATGAAAAGGGCAACATCACTGATGATGCAAACCCAAATGGTTCTATCTCAAACATTGCTGGAGTTTCTAACGAAAAGGGCAATGTTGTAGGCTTAATGCCTCACCCAGAAAGGGCATCGGAAAAAATTCTTAGCCCGTTCGGAAGTTCTGACGGGCTAGCGGTTCTTGGAGCATTTGCAAAGGCTATGGAGGTAATGGTGGGGAAATGAGCCAGTTAGAAATGTTCGGATTGTCGTTGACTGAGGCGGAACGAGCAGCAGTAAGGAGGAGACTCGGGCGGGAAGCTAATTCTCTCGAGTTGTCAATGATAGATGTTGAGTGGTCTGAGCATTGCAGCTACAAATCCTCGAAGCATATGCTTAAGTTGCTGCCGACAAAAGGGAAGAGGGTCCTTCTTGGCCCTGGGTACGACGCTGGTGTGCTAGACATCGGAAATGGAGACATTGCAACGCTCCACATTGAAAGCCACAATCACCCTTCGGCCATTGACCCATACGGAGGAGCAGCTACAGGCGTAGGAGGGATACTTAGGGATATTCTTAGTCTTGGCACAAGGCCAATAGCGCTTCTTGATTCGTTGCGATTTGGAATGATAAACAAGAACCCGAATTCAAGGTGGTTATTCCAGCATGTAATCAGAGGGATTGCAGACTATGGTAACTGCACAGGAGTACCTACTGTTGGTGGGGAGATAGATTTCGATCCGTCGTTCGAGCGCAACTGCCTTGTAGATGTAGTCTGCTTGGGAATAGGGAAGAAGGAAAACATTGTACTTGCAATTGCAAAGAATCCTGGCGATTCTGTACTTCTGGTTGGAGGGAGCACCGGCAGGGATGGCATTCACGGGACAACCTTTGCATCAAGAGACCTCTCGGGGAAGGATTCGGAAGATCGCTCAGCAGTCCAGATACCCGACCCGTTCACAAAGAAACAGATTATCGAGGCTACAATTGAAGCCGTAAAGACTGGGTATGTGACTGGCTTGAAAGACCTAGGAGCTGGAGGCATAGCATGTGGAGTATCGGAAGTAGCTTACGCTGGAGATACTGGTGTCGACATAGAACTCTCCAATGTGCACCTTAGAGAAACGAGCATGCAGCCATATGAGATAATGATTTCAGAGTCGCAGGAACGGATGATATTTGTAGTGGAGAGAGGGTATGAAGAAACAGTGGGCAAGATTTTCAAGAAATATGGGTTGCTATATTCGATAATCGGGAAGGTTACGGACACCAAGAGGATGATAGTTAGGCAGAACGGTAAGGTCGTCGCAGACCTTCCAGTAGAAGTTCTGGTTAGGGCCGAACCAGCACCAAGAGAGGCTAGGAAACCTAAGTACATAGAGGAAATCAGCAGGGTGGAAATTCCAGAATCGAGGGAAAGCCTTGACACAATAATAATGAAGTTGCTATCGTCCCCAAATTTAGCATCTAAAAGGTGGGTCTACCAGCAATATGATCATGAAGTAGGTGCGCGGACAGTGGTAAAGCCAGGCCATGCGGGGGCATCGGTACTAAGAATTAACGATGAAAAATTCCTTGCGATTAAGGTAGATGGAAACCCGAAACACTGCTACCTAGACCCGTATAATGGCGCTGCAGGAATTTTGGCTGAGGCATGCAGGAATGTCATTGCAGTTGGAGCAGAACCAATAGCAATGGTTGATCATTTACAATTCGGCAACCCCGGTAATACAGAAGTGTACTGGACCTTCAGCGAAAGTGTTCGAGGTTTTGCAGATTACTGCAAAGAATTTAATCTACCATGTGTTGGAGGAAAGGTGAGTTTCTACAATGAAGACATTCATACTCATTTGGCCATAAAGCCTACTCCTCTTGCTGCTGTTCTTGGACTGATTGAGAAATCAGATAATATCAGAAATGCAACTCCTTCGGAAGATAGCATAATATTGCAGATAGGCGAAACTAAGAACGAGCTAGGGGGTTCAGAATATCAGGATCAAATCTTCGGGACAATTGGGGGAAACGTTCCGAAACTTGATTTTACAGCAGAACGGGCTAGCCAAAAGGCGGTCTCCGAAGGTATAAGGGCGGGACTAATCAGCTCTGTTAATGATTGTTCCTCTGGAGGATTGGTGGTTGCAGTTGCAGAGATGTGCATGCTTTCGGGCCTAGGCTCTACAATAGATATTGTGAGATGTCCTTCGTCCACTAAGAGGTGGGATGAAATAGCATTTTCAGAAAGCCATTCAAGATTCATTATAGCAGCATCAAAAACCAATGTTTCAAAGATTGTTGAACTTGCAAGAAAGAACGGTGCTAAATGTGCAGAAATAGGAGTTTTCAAAGACAAAGTTTTCGATGTCAGCTACGCAGGCAAGAAACTCGCATCTCTGCAGGTTGGAAAAATGAAACATGAATGGGAAACTGCTATCCCAAGGCTCATGGGAGATGCAAAATGACTGAAATTAAGGAGAAATGTGGCATATTCGGGGCTTATTCTTACGGCGGTTCAGACGTAATTCCACTCATGGTTACAGGTTTGAGGGCTCTTCAACATAGGGGGCAAGAGGCATGGGGAGTATGTACACCTGCAATAAGGCCGCATCGGCAGAAGGGGCTGGTGACGGAGAATCTTGATAAATCCGTGCCGATCCTTGAAAAGATGACGTCCAACGCTGCCATAGGGCATCTCCGCTACTCCACTGTTGGAGGCTCATCATTGAAGCATGCACAGCCGATGCCTGTGGGGGACAAGTTTGCAATCGCACATAACGGGACTATTTCGGATACGAAGACATTGGAAAAGAATCTTAAGGAGCACGGCATTTCTCCAAACGGTTGCAACGATACTACTTTGGCTGGTTATAGGCTGCAAACCCTGCTGAAGGAGAACAACTGGGACTGGTACGACGCAATCGCGAAACTTGCAGATGAGCTCGTTGGTGCTTACTGTTTACTGATAATTACAAGTGATGGAAAGGTCTTTGCGGTGAGGGATACTCGAGGGTTTAGACCGCTCTGCATAGGCTACCACAAACAAACAGAATCTTACATTTTTGCATCAGAAAGTTGCGCCCTATACGTTATGGGCGCTAGTCTGGTAAGAGATGTAAAACAGGGAGAAGTTGTAAGGCTTGACAAAAATGGTATGGATAGTTTTAGTTTCTACAGAGGAGAGAGGGCCACACATTGCGCTTTTGAGTATTCATATTTTGCCCATCCAAGCTCGATAATTGATGGTCGTAGCGTATACCATGCTAGAAAAGAGCTGGGAAAGCAACTTGCCATGCTTTACGATGGAGGGGTGGATGTTGTTGTACCCGTCCCGGACTCGGCTAGGCCTGCGGCACTCGGATATGCGATGGAGAGCGACATCGAGTTTGAAGAGGGGCTGATGAAAGATAGGTATGCAAAGAGAGGAGGTATCAGAAGTTTCATCGAGCCGAAGATGGTCGACAGAGAACGTATAAACAGGTGGATGGTAGCTGTAAAAGAAATCGTCAGTAACAAAGATGTCGTTGTCGTGGATGATAGTATTGTAAGAGGTACGAGTGCTCCAAACATAATAAAAACTCTGAAAAATGCTGGGGCAAAAAGCGTGAAAATGGTCGTTACATTTCCTCCAATTTCTAATCCATGCCATGCAGGAATAAACTTCCCCACGCACCAAGAACTCGTGGTTTACAGGACATGCGGCAGTAATCCGACTATCGAAAAGGCCAACAGGGAAGTCGCTAAATCTATAGGCGCTGACTCTGTAGGTTACAACGGCATAAAGCAGCTCTGCAAAGGCATTGGCCTGAAGGAGACAGAATTGTGTTTGTCATGTAATACTGGCGATTATCGATGTCTTAAACGGACATCAGACTAGTTTCAGAGGGGTTGCAGTGCCAGGAATATTCGGAGTGTATCCATTCGGCGAAGGCAGAGAAAACTGGAACGCTTCACGATTTCTGTATTTCGGTCTCTCGGCACTTCAAGGAAGAGGGCAAGAGATCGCTTCAATTGCTTTATTCGACGCAGGAAAAAAATCATTCAGCGTCATAACTGAAAAGGGGTTAGTTGACGACCTTTTTCGAAATGGAAGAAAGTTTCCTGCAAGCTTTCTTGGATTGGGACTAGTTTCCGCTTTTGAAGATGATAGTATAATAGAAGTAAAATCTCCCACTAAGCTTGTTCTTGCAGGCGATGGCAAACCTTTGCTCCACAAAGAGAAGGCCAAAGCTTTCAGGAACCTTGCGGAGACGCTTTCAGAGAAGTTAGCTGAGAATAAGGATTCAATCAGGGCCGTTACAGAGATGCTATCCGAAGTCAAAGGAGGATTTTCTTTTATCGCGATCGTAGAAAACCAAGAGATGATTTGCGTACGTGACAAGATGGGCGTGAAGCCTCTCGAGGTTGGGGCTGTGGGCTTCGACCTTGGAGTAGTAGCGTCAGAAACATGCGCTTTGGATGTTATAGGAGCGGGCCACACTGGTTCGATAAAGCCTGCCGAAGTAATAGTCTTAGATCCTTTGAGCATAAGAAGGAAGATAACCCCAAGTAGCAAGAAATCTCAATGCTCATTCGAGTTCGTGTACCTTGCAAGGCCAGACTCTTACATAGGGAGCGTATCGGTGTATGAAGTACGGGAGAGGATAGGCGAAACTCTAGCAACGGAATCGCCAGCACGGGGAGATGTCATCGTAGGAGTCCCAGAGACCGCTCTTCCCTTTGCAGTAGCTTATTCAAGAGCGACAAAGATTCCTAACAAGCTCGGATTTACCAGAACTGGTAGGCACATGCGAACTGCCCTGAAACCTACGCAATTTGAAAGAATTTCTGGAGTTCAACTAAAACTGAACCCTATAAGGTCAGCGATCGAGAAAAAGGAAACTATCCTGATCGACGACAGCATTGTGCGAGGGAATACGCTGAAGAATACGGTGCTGAACATGAAGAGAAAGGGTGCAAAGAAGGTTCATGTCAGAGTTGGGAGTCCAGCTCTGGTATCAGAATGTCCCTATGGCGTTGACGTACCTCCAAAGGATGAATTGATCGGCAGAAACGTTTCTGGCAAAGAAATTGCGCAGATAATTGGCGCTGACAGTTTCGCTTATCTCTCTACTGAAGGGCTCGCAAAAGCTATTGGATTGACAAGCAAAGAGCTCTGCATGGGTTGCTTCACAGGAAAGTATCCGGAGAAGGTACAATGAAGATACTCGGAGTCGGAGGAGGGGGGAGAGAGCACGCGATCGCTGATAAGCTCAGCACAAGCGAACACTCTCCAAAGATTTACTGGATAAGCGAATACACGAATCCAGGCATAAGTGAGATATGCAAAAGCACAAGTGGCGAATATATACACGGAAGCACCACTGACCCATCAAAGATCGTCGAGTTCACACGGAAAGTCAAGCCAGAATTTGTCTTTGTTGGGCCTGAGGAGCCTAACTTCCACGGTGTACCAGACGCTTTAGAAAAAGCAAGCATTCTATGCATAGGAGCCAAGAAAGCTGCTGCAGTAATAGAAATGTCGAAGGCAGAGATGCGCAGGTTGCAGTGGAAGTACGATGTAAGGGGAAAGCTGCTTTTCAAGACTTTCCGCTCCTCTGAAGAAGCGTATTCCACTCTAGACAAGTATTCCAAGACCCTGACATGGTTGCAGAATGTTGCATTGAAACCAGCAAGACAGGCTGGCGGTAAAGGCGTCAAGGTCATTGAAGACAGGCAAATCTACTTGCATGATGAAAAGCAGAAATTCAAGTCGAGACACTTCGACTGGTTAGAGGGATACATGAAGCCCTATGCAGATGTCGAGGATAAGATACTTGTTGAGGAAAACGTATGGGGGCCCGAATATACTCTGCACTGTTTTACTGACGGAAAGAATGTTGTGGGGATGCCCATGGTGCAGGATAACAAAAATGCACATGAATTTGACATTGGGACTGAAACTGGAGGCATGGGCTCGATTTCAGGCCCAGGCATGGTCTTACCATTTCTTACCGAAGATGAATACAGAGAGTCTGTAGAGATAGTTAAGAGCATGGTGATGGCAATTCAGGACACGACAGGCGAAACTTATCATGGTATAGTGGCTGGACAGATGATGCTGACGGAGATTGAAGGACCTACAGTCATTGAAATGTATTCTAGACTCGGCGATCCCGAAGCGTTGAATGTCATGGCAATGCTGGAGTCGGATTTGGTCGATGTATCACTTGCTATACTCGATGGTAAGCTAAAATCATCTGATGTGAAGTTCAACAACACGGCAGTAGTCGCAAAAGCCCTTGCTCCAAAGGGGTATCCTGATTATCGTGATCTGGCTAAGAACCATCCCATTGAAGCAGACGAAAAGGCAATCCAAGAGAAAGGAGCGAAACTGTATTGGGCTTCTGTTCATGACGATGACAAGAAAATAATTACGATGGGCTCAAGAGCAGTCGAAGTTGCTGCTGTTGCTGATGATCTGACAACAGCTAGCAGCATAGTTGAAAGTTGCGTTGAGCATGTAAGATTGACAGACGGCTGGCAGATGTACCATAGAAGCGATATTGGCACTAAGGAGCTTCTTGCCAAAAGAAATGACCTTGCTGAGAGGGCAAGATCATTGTACATGCAGAGAAAAAAGAATGGTACGCTTGGCAAAAGAGTCGATTGGCTTCCCGGAGTTGGAAGAGTAGATCCAGTCCAGAATCTAAAAAAGGAGCTGATGGAAAGGTGAGGACATGGCCAAAGTTACAATATTAGCGGGGAGCAAGTCGGATCAAAAGACCATAGATGATGTAGTTTCGTTCCTGAAGGAGAACGGCATCAATTTCGATGCACAAGTGATTTCAGCACACAGGAACAGGAAGAAGCTTGAAGATTACATAATGAACTCTGATGCAGATGTCTTCATAGGTATAGCAGGGCTTTCTGCAGCTTTGCCAGGCGCCATCGCATCCATGACGACAAAACCTGTAATTGGGGTTCCGTTAAACGTGCAGCTTGGAGGGCTTGATTCGCTTCTTTCTGCAGTGCAGATGCCTCCTGGTGTGCCTGTAGCTTGCGTCGGTATAGACAACGGGAAGAACGCTGCAATACTTGCGATGGAGATACTCGCACTGAAGGACCCAACAATAAGCCAGAAACTCGAAACTTACAGAAGGTCATGGTCTAAATGACAGTCAAGCAGGCCAAGCTGCTCAGGAAGGGCAAGGTCAAGAACATCTACACCCTCCCAGATGACAAACTGCTATTCGAATTTTCAGACAGGGTTTCAGCCTTCGACGTAGTTCTGCCTACCCCGATTCCTCGTAAGGGAGAAGTGCTCTGCAAGTTCGCAAAGTTCTGGTTCGATACCCTTGACTGTCCCAACCACTTGGTAGACGTTGTCGATGATAACAAGATCGTCGTAAAGAAGTTAAAGATGATACCTGTAGAATGCATCGTTCGAGGGTACCTGTATGGCAGTCTTTTTGAGAGAGTCAAGAAGGGGATCGCGAAATATGAAGGGGAAAAGGTTCTTGCTGCAAGGCTTCCCAAGCCGATCTTTGATCCAACGACAAAGTCAGAGACGCATGATTTGCCAATAACAAAACAGGAAGCGGTTTCTGGAGGACTGGTAACAAACAAGACTTACGACTTTCTTTCCAAAAAATCAATTGATCTGTATCTGCAAATGGTCAAAATCGCTGAAAGGTCTGGTTTCATAATTGCCGATATAAAGTTCGAGTTTGGGATGGATGGTCAAAAGATCTTGCTCGCTGATTCTATAGGGCCCGATGAATTCAGGCTCTGGCCGAAGGAGAGATACTCGCCCGGGAAGACGCAGGAAGCTTTTGATAAGCAGCTGGTAAGGGACTGGTTGATAAGCGTCGGATACAAGGAGAAGGTGGATGAGGCTGCTAAACATGACAGGCCAGCTCCAAAGCCTCCAGAGCTTCCAGACGATCTGGTTAGACAGGTTTCGAAGCGCTACGTTGAGTCTTACGAGAGGATAACAGGGAGAAAACTCTGAAGCCTTGAAAGAGTGGACTTACAGAGAAGCAGGCGTAGACATTTCAAAGGTCAAGCAGGCACATAAAACTGCTGCAGAGTTTTTTTCATCCACATTAGCGTTCAGGGAGGGCTTTGGCTCGGTCTTCAAGGGTGCTGGACATTATGCAGGGCTAGTTAGAATTGGCCCAAGGAGACTTCTTGCCATTCATACTGACGGGGCAGGTACGAAGGTTCTGGTTGCTCAGAAGATGAAGAAATTTGATACCATCGGCATTGACTGCGTTGCGATGAATGTAAACGATGTTGTTTGCGTCGGAGCAGAGCCGTTTGCACTGGTCGATTACATAGCTCTCAAGAGTACCAACGGAAAACTCGTTGCTGAAATTTCAAAGGGTTTAGCCGAAGGGGCAAGAATATCCAAAGTTGCGATAGTTGGAGGGGAGACTGCAATACTTCCCGACCTTTTAGCTGGGGATGAAAATTCATTTGATCTAGCAGGGACATGCGTGGGCTCTGTTGAAGAGCAGAAACTGGTTCTTGGCGAGAAGATCAAAGAAGGAGACCAAATAATCGGGATAGAAAGCTCTGGGATACACTCCAACGGCCTTACTCTGGCAAGAAAGGTCCTGCAGAAACATCCTCTCAATGGGAGGATACCGAATTCAAAGTTGAGGATTGGCGACGAACTGCTCAAGCCTACTAGAATCTACTGCAGGGAAATAGTTTCGCTCATGGAAGAATTCAATGTTGCAGGCCTTGCTCACATAACTGGAGGAGGATTTACAAAATTAACCAGAATATCACCCAGCAGTTCAATCGGTTTCAGCCTAGAAAGGATGCCAGAGCTCCAAGAGATATTCTCCTTCATACAAGAGGAAGGGAAGATAAGGAAAGAGGAGATGTACAAGACATTCAACATGGGAGTCGGCTTCTGCATTGTGAGCTCAAAAGCGGAGGCTAACGGGATAATCAAAGCGTTGCACGACAAGGGGCTGCATTCTTCTATTATAGGCAGAGTCGTTGGAAGGCCCGGGGTCTTCCTTGGCAAGAAGCAGCTCAGCTAAGAAGGTTCTAGTTACAAGAACCTTTCCGGGACCAATAAAAGAAACTCTGAAGCAGTTCGAGTTGAATTACAGGGAAAAAGACGAGAACCTATCTTACGGCGAGTTGAAATCTCTCGTCAGAGACAAGCACGGAATATTATGCTCGATCCCCGATAAAATAGACAAAGAAATTCTTATGGCAGCTAAAAACCTGCAGGTAGTAAGCACGTTCAGCGTAGGCTATGATCATATCGATGTTAAGGAAGCGACCGAGAGGGGGATAGCGGTAACTAATACGCCTGATGTCCTTACTGATGCCACTGCTGACCTGACATTTGCGCTGCTGTTGGGCATTGCAAGAAGAATTGCAGAAGGGCATGACTTGGTGATGCAGAGAAGATGGAAGGAGGCTTGGTCTCCGAAGTTCATGCTTGGAAGCGATCTTGCAGGCAAGAAACTAGGCATTCTCGGCATGGGAAGAATTGGTAGAGCCGTTGCAAAGAGGGCTGCAGGATTTGGGATGGAAATTTTGTATCACAGCAGACATAGATTGCTGGATGAGCGCATTATAGGTGCGAAAAATAGAACGTTTGATCAACTGCTTAAAGAGTCTGATTTCCTTTCAATTCATGTACCTCTCAGCAAAGAAACCTATCATCTTATTGATGGTAAGAGGTTAGCCATGATGAAGAAGACAGCCTTTTTGATAAATACTGCTAGAGGGCCTATAGTCGATGAAGATGCCCTTTACAATGCTTTGAAAAAGAAAAGGATTGCAGGAGCAGCATTGGACGTTTTTGAGCGGGAACCTCTGCCTGAGAATAGCCCTCTACTCACTCTTAAGAATATATTGCTGACGCCCCATATGGGAAGTGCAGCGGAGGCCGCAAGGTACAAGATGGGAGAGGTCGCTGGAAAGAACCTTGCAGATGTTTTACTTGGGAAGATACCTCTGTATCTTGTGAATCCTGAATATGTTAAGCACGGATAAGTGGATATTGGATAGTTAAGAGACATGGAAAACCTGACCCAAGTCCAAATTTAGACCTTTAGCGAACCACGGAACGCCCTAGCGCTATAGAAAGAGGGTGCACTGTTATGATACACGAAGACATTGCCATAGCGACGATCAGCAAAGATGGCGCCGCCAAGTTTTCGAATATCAGAAGGTGTTTTCACCCAGCTCGACGTCTTCGTATCGAAATTTCCAAGTTTCTGCAACTCTCGATATTGTTCTTCCGTTAAAAGCTCAATGCCCATGGCAGCTGCCATATCAATAGCGTTACCTCCTGGACGTACCCCTTGTTTTTCCCTCGTCTCCTGCCCTTCACGGTCGTAACAGACATTTCTGCGGCCTTTAGGACTTTCCGCTGAACAATCATAAAAAATGTATTCGCCCGTCTTTTTATCATGACCAACAACATCCGGTTCACCGCCAGTTCTTTCCATTTCATCGAGTGACCGCAGTTTTTCAGTATTAGCTTCCAGCTTTGCTTGTATTTTCGCCCATTCAAGACCTTTATGGCGGTACATGTTTTCCTCAAAACGGGCTTTCAATGCTCTGAGTAGTTCTTCACGTTGTTTTGCTTCCATGTCTTTTACACTTTGCATTTCTATCCTTGCCCGCGAAGCGGCGGAAGGGCCGGTGGCTGGAGCGACTTGCTAGCCTGCACGTTGTTTCACTTTATTGATCGGGAATTTCAGACTCGACGAGTTTCGCAAGAAGCTCCAGCGACTCCTGCCAACCAAGGTAGCAGGCCTCTGGTGGAATCACCGTTGGGATATTTTCCTGCACGATGTTCACCTCCGTGCCAACGGAGACTTTGGTCAGTGTATACGAGGTCCGCATCTCCTCACGGAGGTTGGGATCGCCGAACATGTCGATCGCGACAATGCGTTCGCTTGGCTTCAGCTCGAGGTACTTGCCACCGAAGGAGTGGCTTTTCCCGGTGGAGAAGTTCGTGAAGGACATCTTATAGGTACCGCCTACTTTAGCATCAAGATGGTGGACCGTGCATGTAAAACCATGCGGCGGGAGCCATTTGGAATTCGCGGCCGGGTCAAGAATCGCCTTATAGATGCGTTCTGGCGGCGCTTTGAGCACCCGGTGAAGCCTGACTGTGCTTGCGGCCGCCGTCTGTTTGGTATTTGTTTCTGCTGTTTTGGTTGTCATAGTTGGTCGACCTCCTAGGGGTTCCAGAAGAGTTTCCTCCCTCTTTGAACAGGGACAGGTAAATCTGGTGTCTTACGCATAATCGTAGTATTCATTCTGAGTTTATAAAATCATCCATGCAGGGTAACATTTACTTTACAGCTCATGGAAACCCATACATAGATTCATACTCTATTCTTTTAACCTCGCCATCGCCTTTCCATTATAATCAAGAAAACAGAATTATGTCCGATGTGCAGTTTTGACCTCCAAGTAAAGCGCAAAGTAGATGTATCAGTTTCTTTTTGCGTTAGAATATGCCTAAGCAAATCAATTCAACAGACGAATTCAAGAAACTAGTTCCAAGCGCAAGCTTCCTAAAAGTTGTTAGGAAAGACGACAAGGTGAAGCTAAAGTTGAGGACAAAGAACACTCTATACACTTACATAGCAAGCAAAGACGAGGCAGAAGCACTGATAAAAGAATCCAAACTGGAAGTAGAAGAGTACTAAATCTTAATCACATCGCCTGCAGATGGAGCAACAGCATCAAAGCCAAAATGCTCCTTTACATCCGCAGCAAATTTTGTGCAATACTCCTCCTCTCCATGCACAGCCATGACCTTCGGGCTTCCCTTTACCGCCTTCAGCATCTCAAAAAGTTCTTTCCTTCCGCTGTGAGATGAAAAGTCGAACCTCTTCACCTGAGCTTTCACCTTCTTCGGCTTCCCTCTGATAAGAGTGATTCCTTTTTCGAGCAATGTTCTGCCCGGAGTACCAGGAATTTGAAATGCCACTATCGCGATTCCATTTCTATCCTTGGTTGCTATCTCTTCGTTATAAAACACGGCCAATCCTCCAACGAGCATCCCTGCAGGTGCTATTATTACGGATGGGGTCTTTGCCATCCTCTTCCTCTGTGGCCAGTTCTCCATGACGTCAATATTTTCCAGAGTCCTCCTGAACTCCTTTGGATCCTTGAGGTATTCCTGATGTCGCATCAGGATTTCATTTGCCTTCAGAGCCATTCCATCCATCGCTACGGGATAAGGAAACTTCGCAGCCCTTAACGCGCAGGCAATTTCCTGAGCCCTCCCTACGGAGAATGCTGGAACCAGTAATGTTCCTCCTCCCTCTACAATCTCTTTTGCGAAATCGACAAACTCCTTCTCAACCTCATGCCTTGGCTTGTGGTCTGACAATGCGTAAGTGCTTTCAGTAATTATAGCATCTAATTCTCCAAAATTATAGTCAGCGCCGTTAAGCAACATCGTTTGAGCTCCGTTTATGTCGCCAGTATAGAGGAGCCTCTTACCATCGGCTTCTACGATCATTGAAGCGCTTCCCGGTATGTGCCCAGCGTCAAGGAACTGGACGGTAAACTCTCCAATCTTGAAGACTTCGTACAGATCAGCGTAATGTGTTCTCTTGAACATCGTCAGGAGATCGATGTATTCGAAGGGAAGGTAAAAACCTGAAACTTTGATGAAATCTTCAATCAATAACTTTGTGAACTCTGCGGTTGGAGGAGTAGTATACAGGTCGACACCTTCTGAAAGGTAGAATACCGGTGCTGCTCCCGAATGGTCAAGATGGGCGTGGCTCAGCAGGATTCCATGGATGTCTTTTGGCTGGACATGAATGGGAAAGACTGGCTCCCTTTCCATTTGGACACCAAAATCCAACAGAACGTTTGTGCTTTTGCCGTGGAGCAGAAATGCAGAGCGCCCAACCTGCCTTGCAGCTCCCAGAGCTGTAATTTCCATTTAGTGTATTAAGGTAAAGATTTCAAGCGGATAAGCGTTGCTAAAGGTTGATTACTTCTATTAGCTTTACTAGCAGCTGAAAACTCGAAGCTAACCAGAGGGGTACCCCCTGCTGGAATTTGATAAGATATGTTAGATGCGGAGGTCAAATAACCCTAATCTCAATCGGATAAATAGCTCATGAATACTTGCTTGCAAGAACCGAGATGTCATGGAAGTCAGTAAGGAAGAAGATGCGCACAAAGGGCAAGAAGATGTCGACGCAGTGGAAGCAATAGATGCAAAGGATATATTAAAGGCAGTTCACACTTTTGGAGAAGAATTGAAATGGCAGACATGGGAGGATTTCTACGAGCTATGGCGCAGACGCTAAAGCTCGCCCACAAGTCAGACAAGGAGGAGTTCTTCCTCTACATGAAATTGACCCTTTTGGGTGTAGCCGTAGTGGGCACTATGGGTTATATCATACAACTTCTAGGAGCCCTTCTTAGACTGCAGGGTTAGATCTGCATGAGCGAGCTAGTCGTACCGAGCAGAATTTACGCCGTAAAGACGACGGGAGGGCAAGAGAAGAGCGTGGCAAGCTTTGTCGGAAGCAGGGCCCAACTAAAAGGCAAGTCTATCTATGCAATTTTGGTTCTTGAACATCAAAAAGGCTACGTATTCTTTGAAGCTCCAAACGCGCAGGCGGTAGATGATGCAATAGTAGGCTTCAAGCATATCAAGAGCAAGATACCGGGTAACATAATGTTTGAGGACATTCAGAAGTTCCTAGCACCTAAGGTTTCTGCTCAAGAGTTTGGGCGAGACGACATCGTAGAGGTTGTTGCTGGGCCTTTCAAGGGTATGCGAGCAAAGATCAGCAGGGTCGAGAAGAATGACGCTACATTCATACTGCTTGATGCCCCTTACCAGATGCCCGTTACAACCGATATCAACTCGCTAAGGTTGATTGAAAAGGCAAAGGCGAAAGCATAATGGGAGAACAGAAGACAATTTCTGCACTAGTGGTTGGAGGAGAAGCTACTGCAGGACCTCCTCTGGGGCCAGCACTAGGTCCTCTTGGAGTCAACGTCATGATGATAATCAAAGAAATCAACGAGAAGACAAAGGACTATTCAGGGATGAGAGTGCCAGTAAAGATCAATGTCGATACTTCAAACAAGCAGTTTAATGTGGAGGTAGGCGTCCCTACTGCAGCAGCGTTAATAGCAAAGGAGGCAGGAGTTCCTAAGGGTTCTGGGACGCCAAAGGCCAACCTTGTAGGGAACCTTACAATGGAGCAGGTAGTCAAGATAGCTAAGCTAAAGTCAGACCAGTCATATGCCTTTACAAAAAGGGCTGGGGCCAAGGAAGTCGTTGGTTCATGTGTAAGCATGGGCATAAAGGTCGAGAATCAGGATCCAAGGGAAGTGCTGAGCCAGATAGATGAAGGTAAATGGGATAAAGCATTCAAAGAATAGGTTCAAGGTTTATAAAATCAGGCTAAACATCATGGAGAACCGAATACATTTACAATTAGGGTTGCTATGAATTGATTACCGCCAGTAATCTGACAGAGTTAGTGGGAAAGACCCGCTCCTCCAGCGAGAAGAAGAAATTTTCGCAGTCAGTAGAGCTCTTCGTAACCCTCAAAGACATAGATGCCAAAAAAGTGGATCTGAACATAAACGAGGTAGTTTTTCTCCCAAATCCTCTTCCTAAGGTTGCTAAGGTTGCTGTATTCGCTGGTGGAGACCTTGCACTGAAAGCGCAGCGCGCAAAGGCCGACAAGGTCATAAGTTCCGACGAGTTAGACAAGTTGGCAGCTAACAAACGCCAAGCAAGGAAACTGGCCAAAGAACACGATTTCTTCCTTGCGGAAACTGCACTCATGGCTAAGATAGGCAAGTCGCTGGGTCAGATTTTGGGTCCAAGAGGGAAGATGCCCACACCAGTACCTCCAAATGCACCCATCGATGCATTGATATCAAGGTACAGGACAGCCACAAGGGTAAAAGGGAGGCAGCAGCTCTCTTTTGCGACAAAGATAGGTGAAGAAGGCATGCCCGATGCCAAGATAGCAGAAAATGGACTTGCAGTGGTAGGCGCCTTGGAAAAGAAGCTGCCCCGAGGGCAGGGAAACATGCGATCGGTTCTTGTTAAGCTTTCGATGTCAAAACCAGCAAAGATGCTGGTAACGGAGGCAAAATGAGTTGCAAGCGGCCAAAGTCTACAAGCCAAAGAAAGTTGCAGGAATAGAACGAGTAACTAGACTTGCGAAAAAACGCAAGGTGATAGCTGTAGCAAAGATAGGTAAGGTACGAGCAGCGCAAATAATGGGGCTTAAGAAGTCGTTCAGGAGCCAGCTCGATATAGTCGTTCCCAAGAACACTCTCACGAGAATTGCCCTCTCAAAGATGAAGATTCCCAATATAGATGAACTGCTCAAGGAGTTGAGGGGACAGAATGCACTGCTTTTCACCGACATGGATCCCTTTAAGCTCTATCTAATTCTGCAGAAGGGAAGAGTCAACTTACCAGCCAGAGCCGGCGACATAGCTACCGATGAAATTTTCATCCCTGCAGGCAACACCGGTATTCCTCCAGGCCCTGTTCTAAGTGAATTCAAGGAGGCTAAAGTTCCTGCCAAGATTGAAACTGGCAGCATATTTGTCACAAAAGATACAATTGTCGCAAAGCCAGGCGACGTAATCTCTGCACCGTTAGCGGGTCTCTTGTCAAGGCTAAACTTGAAGCCCATCAAGGCGGGAATTTCCATCAATACCGCTTACATGGACTCTCTGCTCTTCCATGCAAAGGATATCGCTATAGACCCTATAGCTTACCAGAACGAGCTACAAATGGCTTACAGGTCTGCATTGGGACTTGCTGTAGAACGCGCATATGTAACAAAAGAAAGTGCGCCGTTAATAGTTGGCAAAGCGTTTAGGAGTGCAAAGGCACTTGCAGTAGTTGCTGGATATATATCAAAGGATACAATTGGAGCTGTTCTTGCAGATAGCGAGGTCAAGGCTATAGCAGTAATGGACCTGGCAAAGAAGAAAGGCTACTCGTAAAATTTAAGCTAAAATAAAGAGCTAAAATAAAGACAGCGCTCCCAAGACATCTGGGAGATATTCCTAACCGAACAGGCTTGATAGTCCTTCGAGAGCTTCTTCTGCAGGTTTTTCTTCCTTTGGTGCTTCCTGCTTCTTACCCTCTGCCGCTGGGGCTGTGGTCGCTGCAGCTACTGGAGCGGCTGTGGCTGCCATGCTTGCGTTCTTTAAAGCTTCGTCGATATTGACTTCACCAAGTGCGGAGACTAGAGCTTTGACCTTTACATCATCAGGCTTAACCCCTGCAGCTGAGACTATCTTCTTAATTCCATCCTCATCAACAGGCTTCGCTAACTTGTGCAATAGCAAAGCGGCATACACGTATTCCATGTTGTCTACCTTTCGAAACTGACTATTTAGAGCCTATATAAATTTTGAATAAGCAAAAAAATTCCCGTTTTCTGATAAGTTTTAGAAACGAAATATCGTGTCGAGAACCATAGCAGTAAATACTAGTGCAAGATACGGACTAGAAAATTTAAAGGCAGTCCATGAGTTCTCCTTACTAGGTTCCTTAAGCATCCTCAAGTTGGTAACCAATAACAATGCTCCGACAATGCTCGTTATCGCAAGGTACAATTGGCCATTATAGCCCAAGAAGTAAAATAGCAACGAAAAGGGGATTAATAAAAGCGTGTTAAATACGATATATCTACTTGCCTTTCGTTCTCCTACTATTGCAGGTAGCATGGGAATACCAGCGTTCTGATAATCCCTATTTGTCAGAATCGCAAGGCTCCAGAAGTGGCTGGGTGTCCACAAAAATATCAGAAGTGCCATAAGAATCGCCTCACCTCCGATCGAATCACGTACGGCAGTCCAGCCTGCGAGTGCGGCAAAAGAGCCTGCAAACCCTCCAAGCACAATGTTCCAAGTGGTTCTTCTTTTTAGAAATATGGTATAGATTACGATGTAAGTAAAAGCACCTAAGAGTATCATTATAGTACTTAAAAAATTAAGCAGTGACAGTGAAACTGCGGCAGCAATTCCTATCATCAGAACTCCAAACTGAAGAGCCCTGATTGGAGGGTTTATTCTTCCCAGAGGGATTGGCCTGTTCATCGTCCTCGCCATCATGGCATCAATATCTCGATCGAGGTACGCGTTGAACGCACCAGCACCTGCAGACGAAAGTGTTCCTGCAACAAACAGTGCTACAAGAGGCATAGCCAAGGTTTCAATAGAAATGTTACTCCCGGCAGCCACGAGCAACGCTGCGATGGCAACAAAGTCGAGCAAGGAAACTATCTTCAGTTTGGAAATGCGGATGTAGTCAGTTGCCAGCTCCAATGACAGCACAAATCACCCGCAATAATCATAGTTTGACTTCAATAAAGGCATGTCTAAAGCAATGCCTTGGCTGAAGCTTATTGATAACAAATACGCGAAATAACCACAAATTAGTTCTTTACCAACTGCACAAAGCCAAGCTTAAAAGGTTAATCCGAAGTTGTCGGAAGCGTGCGTGCAAGCACTGCAGTAATTACTGCTGAACCAAATACAGCCGTGGCTAAAGCTAAATGAGCCGTTCCTATCAGAGGATTTAGTTCTGAAAGCACTGTTATCATTCCAAGAATAACCTGACCAATTATGAGAAGAAAGCTGAGAATTGCGAACATGGCAATTTTGCTACCCCTGTGTCTCTTCACTGCGAGCACCATTGTTATTAGTACAAAAAGCGTTGAAAAGGCAGCGACGATCCTGTGTATATATTCAGATAGGACAGGTACTGTAAACTCAGGAATTATCTGCCCATTGCATGTAGGCCAATCCGGGCAAGCAAGCCCGTAACCGCTTGTCCTGACGAACGCACCGATTATCATAAGGCAGTAGATCATTATCGCTGTGATGGTGGCCACTGTTCTTGTGCTGATCATGCATTCCCCCCCCCTGAGCAGGCATATAAAAAGCTGGGAATTATGGCAAACCAGATGTGTTTCTGAAAACCAGAAATTGTTAAATAACCAATAAAGGTAGTGGTTTTTGATTATGGTTTCGAATACTGCCGAAATTTTCCAAGGACTCTTTAGCTTGTTTACTTGGCTTGGAATCCTTGTAGGAGTTGTAGTGATCACGTTATTTCTAGTACTGATTCTTAAGTACAGGGACAGAGGCTCGCAAACACCAGAACCGCAAGACGCTCCAATGCTTGGGAAGGTTCCTGCAGAAAGAGGACACCTGAAGACAGTTTTAATTTCTTTAACAATGTCCATAATCATTTTGACATTTCTGCTTAACGGAACATTCGGTGCAATTGATACGCTTAACACGCCTCCTGCTGGTACGCTTAACGTGCAAGTGGATTCGTTCCAGTGGGGCTGGAAGTTCATCTATCCAAACAATTATGAGGACACCATCTTAAGAGTGCCAAAGGATGAACCGGTAATACTGAAAATTGTTTCTCCTGATGTCGCGCATAGTTTTGGAATACTTGAATTCAATATAAAGATGGATGCTATACCAGGCAGGACCAACATAATCTGGTTTGTTGCAAAAGAAACAGGCGAGTTCAACATCGCATGTTTTGAGTTCTGTGGTGTTGGCCATGCGTATATGAAGACAAAACTCATAGTTATGGATCCAACTGAATTTCAGGACTGGTATTCAAAGGCGAAGCCTGCAGAGGCTGAGCATCAGGTTCGTGAGGCTTCAAGACCATGAGCGAGGGACATCAGCTACCGCCATCTTACTCGATTCAGAGATGGCTATTCTCCACTAATCATAAAGATATAGGTACACTATACATAGTCACAGCACTATACTTCCTCTTCGTTGGAGGGGTATTAGGACTTCTTCTTAGGGTGCAGCTTACAGCACCTAACAATAACTTCCTTACAAGCGATGCATTCAATCAGGCATTTACGACACATGGACTATTAATGGTACTATGGTTCTTGTCGCCCTTTGCATTTGGATTTGCAAATTGGATCGTTCCTCTACAAATAGGTGCAAGGGATCTTGCATTCCCTAGGCTCAACGCTTTGAGCTATTGGCTATACTTCTTTAGTGGCGTACTGGTCTTAATGAGTTCTATTGCGACTCTGCCAAATGCAGGTTGGACGCTCTACTCTCCGCTAACATCGGCTAGGTTCACGCCTACAGCGGGTCTCAGCATATTCGCCGGCGGCCTGATTCTCTTCATCGTATCAATCACACTGGGCTCTGTCAACTTTATCACAACTATCATGAAGATGCGAGCTCCAGGCATGAAACTTATGCATATGCCGATGTTTTCTTGGGGAATCCTCTTAACGGTATTCATGATGCTTTATGCATTCCCATCACTCCTCGCAGGAACTCTTATGCTGGTAGCGGATAGAACGCTTGGCACTATGTATTTCGGCTCACCGCAAGGAGGGGCGCTTCTTTGGGATCATCTTTTCTGGTTCTTTGGCCATCCAGAAGTTTACATCGTTCTTTTCCCTGCAGTGGGGGCCGTCTGTGACATCATACCAACATTTACAAGACGACCGCTCTACGGTAGAAAATACATCCTTATGGGACTCATAGCCGTAGTCCTGTTGAGTTTTGGAGTCTGGGGACACCACATGTTCGTGACTGGTTACGATCCGCTAGCGGCCAAAATCTTCACTGTGAGTACAATCGCTATCTCTTTACCATTTGACATTATAACGATAGCCATGCTTGAATCGCTTGTTAAGGGCAGGATTAGACTCAAAACACCAATGCTGTTTGTTCTGGGCTCCATAGTCCTATTCATTATAGGTGGTATAACAGGTGTATACTTGGGGTCCGTAGCCCTAGATTATGCGCTTCGAGGGACATACTTTGTTGTAGCACATTTCCACTATGTAATGGTTGGTGGAGGCGTTGTTGCTCTCTTCGGTGCATTCTATTACTGGTATCCAAAGATAACTGGGAAGATGTATGACGAAGGGCTAGGCAAGGCTCACTTCACGTTATCGGTGATAGGCTTCACTTTACTCTATTTCCCGATGTTCATGAACTATGAGATGCCTAGGCGCATCGTGACTTTCACGGAACCTCAGTGGGAGTTCACGAACTTTTTGTCAACTATCGGCGCATTTGTCTTTGGGTTAGCACAAATAATCATGCTTTACAACTTTTACCAAAGTCTGAAGACAGGAGCATCTGCAGGACCAAATCCATGGAATGGCTCGACGCTAGAATGGGCAGTTCCCTCACCGCCTCCGCAGAACGATTTTGACGTTATCCCACGGTTTTCTTCAGACGGGACGGTGAACTTACCAGGTCTCGCCACTTTTGCTGATGGAGGAACTCATACTGTTAGCTCCGCGCACGCAGAGCATGCAACAATGGAGAGCCACATAAGTCATTGGCCTATAGGACTGTCTGGAGCTGCGTTTATCCTCATCTTTGGAATACTAGGGATCACTCTGCTCCCGGCGGCATCGTTTATAGAGGGAATGCTGTATCTCGCAATACTCTTTATGGGATTCATACTTGGAGGATTAGCGCTATATGGCTTTGCCAAAGAGAAATTCATATCACATGAAGACCCTGAAACCGAGGGGTGGCCGTTCAAAAGTGTAGCAAGAGTTAGAATGGGGGTATGGACATTTCTTGCTTCAGAAGTAATACTATTTGGAACGTTCATAGGTGCCTATATCTTCATAAGAGCAGGGACACCAGATTGGCCCGCAATTGACACAATTTTTCTAATACAGCACGGTGCGATCAATACATTTATTCTGCTCACAAGTAGTTTTACCGCGGTATTGGCACTAGTATATTCAAAGAAAGAATCGAAAGCAGGCTTAGTGGGATCGCTGCTAGCAACAATATTCCTTGGTCTCTGGTTCCTCTACAACAAGGCAACCGAATGGCAAGAACTGTTCCACGAGGGACACACTTTCGACAGTGGAGTCGTCATGAGCACCTACTATGTAACTACAGGAGCACATGGGGGGCACGTGATTGGAGGACTCGTTGCGATGGCCATCCTCGTAGGAGGAGCCCTCAAAGGCAGACACTTGGGTGAACATGGTAGCGAGGCGATACATAACTATGGGTTATACTGGCACATAGTCGACATCATCTGGATATTCCTTTTCCCGCTATTCTACTTAATTTAGGTGAAAGGAATGGGAGTGATAATATATTCGGTGATATTCGCGATATTAATGGGAAGTACTGTTCTTGAACTTATGCTGGTAGGACAACCTATGCCGCGGCAGCTACTTATCATTTCCATAATAGGCCTGGCAGGCGTAAAAGCTGTACTCGTTGCACTGTTCTTCCAGCACCTTAAGGATGAGCCTAAGGCTATTTCGTCGCTCTTGATCTTTGGCTTTGTGGCAGTGATACTGCTTGTTACACTGAGCCTGCTATCAATCACCGCGTTGCATGGAGTGTAGAAAAGAATGAAGAGTACTTATGCAGTAGCATTGATCGCACTAATAGTAGGCGGAATATGGCTCGAGTGGATATCGCTGTCGCTGATGTTTCCAGTTCAGGCTCAGGTATCCAGCGCTATTCCCACAACAGTAATATCCATAGATGGGGGAGAAACTTCAAGAGGGTTTGGGTTTGCTTTGCAGGGCCAGCAGATCGTGTCACCTGGTCCAACCATTACAGTAAAGAGCGGAGATGTTGTTAAAGTTAATTTCAAAAATGTTGGGGCTACTGCACACGCCTTTGCAGTGACTAAAGAAAAGGACGACAAGTCGCCAACTCTGTTCAAAAGTAACGTGGGAACTGGCGCAAGACCACTTACCCCAGAGTCAGATAGTTCAGTCGTATTCAAGGTTGACACGCCCGGTACATATTACTACATCTGTCCAGTACCTGGGCATCCTCTCCTTGGCATGTGGGGGGAATTCAAGGTTGAGGGCTAGTCTGCAAAACCCTCATATCTTTCACCACACGAGTCAAAAGTGTTGCAGAGCCTAACACAATACCTAAGAGAAATCACTTCGATACCTATAATCACCGTGGTCGGAGCATGGATAATTGCTATTGACATAAGCGTTTATTCGATTGTAGAAACCTCAATCCCTATCCTATCAGCAGAATCATCACTCTTCCTTAATACAATAGCATACCTGTATTTCTTTATACTTATTGGGGCAATTTTACTATCAGCAATCGGTTTGTACAGAGTTATTAAGAGAAAAATCTCGATCGTCAAAAACGCAAATGAAATTCTTTACAACGTAGGCTCCATTATTCCATATATTTTCACTTACAGAGGAGTTACAAAGGTATTCATTTTTGCAGCATTGCTATATGGCGCATTCTACAGTTTCGTAACAAGCATAATAGTGTACATGCCAACTATCAAGTTTTCTGATGTATATAACGCAAACATACCGAGCATTGTCATTAGTCCGTGCTGCGGTCCTCCTGGCCAGATACCAGTCCTTGTAGGTTATCTAACTGAAAATATTGGATTTCTGATATTACCGCTGACTCTCCTAACTCTAGTGATAGTTTCAGGGTTAGTGGCACTGAATGTTTCGCTTACCTACTTTGCTTGGAAGAACAGACCTTCCATTTCTAAGAATTGGGGTGTTGGATTGGGAGCTGCAATTGGTCTTTTTACAGGATGCCCCACCTGCGCAGGGTTGTTTCTTGCAAACATTGTAGGAGGTGCAGGAGCGACTACACTTGCGCTGTCGCTAGCACCGTTCCAGTTTCTGATAATATCTATAGCAATTCCTGTATTACTGATCACGCCTTACATGGTCATGCGTAATATTGCACAAGCGTTCGGTGGTAGTTGCATAAGAATTTCTAACAAAAGTTTGGCTAGACAAAGTTAGCAGAAAACATTTTAAACAAAAGCACCGGGGTAAAAGGTAGAGAATATGGACTGGGAATTAATGACACCTGGTTCCCTTTTAATCGCAGGCGGAGTGGTCGGGATATGGATTTCTTATGCAAACATAGCGGAAACTTTCTTACAAGGCCTCCACGCTATATCTGCATACTGCCTCCTGCTAGGAGTAATACTATTTCCTAGCGGCCTTTTGAAAGATGGACTTCCATCGCCTAAGGGGGTTGCAGCAGCGGGTGCGGCACTGGTAATAACGATAATACTGGCATTCACGATAGCCTTCTTTTTGAGGCTCTTCATCCTTACAGTTCCACCAGCATAAGGAACTTACGCTTTTGTGTAGTGTTGTTACTGACTCTGTTAGCATTCAACAAGCTATAACATCGATCTAAGGAGATATGAAGCCATAACTAGGACAATCGATAAGACGCATTCTAATGTTGCTACAGACTCCGTTTCTTCTGAACTTCACTTTGCGGAAATTTCTCGATTAAAGATGTTTGTTACGATGAGTTCTGTTAACTCTTTTGACCTAGCCAAGAGGCTTAACAGAACCCTAAATGATTACAGTTAAATAAGACCATGGCAAGGTCTAGCTTGCCATCGCCACACGCTCAGAAAAGTGTTTCTGACATTAGACGGTGACGGATGACGTAAATGAAATATTTAGAAGACCGAATAAAGCAAGGTAAATATCATGGGCAAGAGAAAGGTTCTAAGCGAAGCCGATCTTAAAGAGCTCGTTATGCCACAAGTGGGGCAGGTGCTTGGTAAGGTCACCAAACTTTCTGGAGGAGACCATCTACTTGTCAAATGCACAGACGGAGAAACTCGTTTATGCAGGATAAGGGGTACAATGAAGAGGAGAATGTGGATTAGGGAAGGCGATATTGTATTAGTTGCTCCATGGGATTTTGATAAAACTCGTGCTGATGTAGTCTGGAGATACATACATGCACATGCAGAGTGGCTTTTTATCAATGGATACCTGCCTGAGGCACTCAAAACGCGCTAATTCATGTCAAAACTAGTTTCATGTATAGGAACTGTTAAATAATCGGTATTAGACCTCGCAAGAGCAAGCACGTGCTAGGTTAGTGTGAATACTGGAGAATGTATTATACATGAGTGAGAAGTCTAAAATAGAGCTAAGAGTATCGAGTCATATCTATGTTCCAACACATGAAATAGTCCCAGAGGAAAGCATAGGCGAGATTCTGAAAAAGTACAATGCGAAGCTTGAACAGTTCCCATATATTCTTGTCTCAGACCCTGCAGTAAAGGAAATTGCAGGAAGGCCAGGAGATCTGATCAGAATTTCACGAAAGAGCCCCACTGCGGGAGAAATGCAATACTATAGGTTCGTCGTGGAAGGTTAGAAGATGCAGAAACTTGATGGTAAGTCGGACACATGGCCTATAATTGAAGACATTCTGCACAAGGAAGGTATAGCTAGGCAGCACCTTAATTCGTACAACGAATTTGTCGAGCGCGGGGTTCAACTCATCATAGATGAAATTGGTAGTGTTGATATCGAGTCATTGACCAGTCCATACAAGATTAGATTTGGAAAAGTTAAGATAGGAACCCCAAGAGTGGTCGAAATTGATGGTTCAATAAGTAACATTTTGCCCCTAGAGGCTAGATTGCGAAACCTTTCTTACGTTGCTCCAGTGCACTTGGAGATGGTCGTGGAAGAAAATGGTATTGTTCGGGAACAGCAGAATCAGCATGTTGGAGACCTTCCAGTGATGGTAAAATCTAATTTATGCTCGCTTTCAACGATGACTGAACAGCAGCTTATAGATGTCGGTGAAGATCCGAACGATCCCGGAGGCTATTTCATAGTAAATGGATCAGAAAGAGTCATTGTTGGGTTAGAAGATCTGTCACCTAACAAAATACTTGTTGATATTGAAGAAACAGGTGGCAACATGGTTTACAAATCAAAGACTTATTCATCGATTGTAGGCTATAGGGCCAAACTTGAAATTTCAATGAAAAAGGACGGAGCTATAAATTTGAAACTTCCAAGTTCTCCGACCGATCTGCCTCTCGTTATTATAATGAAGGCTTTAGGTATAGAAACTGACAAAGACATTGCCAGCGCAATTTCAAGCAGAGCAGAAATTCAAGATTTGCTTGAAGTTTCCTTCGAAAAGGCCGTAGAAGTCAAGAACAATCAGGAAGCTCTAGTTTACATAGGGAACCGGGTCGCGCACGGGATGGTCGAAGAATACAGGTTACGCAAGGCAGAGTCTCTGTTGGATTGGGGTCTGTTGCCCCACCTAGGGCGAACTCCAAAGGAAAGATTCGATAAGGCCATGTTCCTTGGAGAAGCAGTTTCAAAGCTTCTTGAATTGAAACTCGGATGGATACTTCCTGATGATAAGGATCACTATGGGAACAAGATGATAAAATTCGCCGGTCAGATGATTGCGGATCTATTAAGGACTGCTGTAAGGAGCTTGATACGCGACATGAAGTACCAGCTTGAAAGGACAGGCCAACGAAGAGGCATGAACGTAGTTGGTGCAGCGATAAGGCCAGGGATAATTACAGATAAACTGAGGAATGCAATTGCTACTGGAAACTGGGGTAGAGGCAGGGTAGGTGTTACACAGCTACTTGACAGAACAAATTATCTCTCTACACTGAGTCACCTGCGAAGAATTCAGAGCCCTCTTAGCCGAAGCCAGCCTAACTTCGAAGCAAGAGACTTGCATGCCACACACTTCGGGAGAATATGTCCAAATGAAACTCCAGAAGGTTCTAACTGTGGTCTTGTTAAGAATATTGCACTTGCAGCGCTAATTTCAGTTAGTAGCAATGCATCTGAAGTAATTGACAGACTGACAGAGCTTGGCGTTAAGACTACGAAAGAAGCTGATGCTGCTATAAAAGGCGATGGAAGTAGAGTCTTCGTTGATGGACGATTCATCGGATATGTCCTTGACGCAGAGAAACTTGTAAACCAGTTCAGAAACATGCGAAGGCAGGGTGTCATACACTCCCATGTGAGCATAAGCTTTGTATCTCCACAGAACGAAAATGCTCCTGGAAGAATATATGTCGATGTCGCACCAGGGAGAGTTCTTAGGCCTCTGTTGATTGCTGAAGAGGGCAAACTCCTTCTGACTGAAGAAACCCTAAACAGGATAGATAGAAGCGAGATAAGCTGGGATGACATGATTCAGATGGGTATCATGGAACTTGTTGACGCTAATGAGGAGGAGAATTGCTACGTTGCCATAGACCAAAAGTCTCTCACGAAACTGCACACTCACATGGAAGTCTTCCCATCAGCTATATTCGGTGTAACAGCGTCTATGATTCCCTATCCAGAACACAACCAGTCCCCCAGAAATACTTACGAGTCTGCAATGGCCAAGCAATCTCTTGGTTTCCCCGCTCCTACATACGGTTATAACACACTTGTAAGACAACACTTACTTGTATATCCACAGCCCCAGCTGGTGAGAACTAAATCAACTCACCTGCTCAACCTTGACGCTCGACCCACTGGTCAGAACTGTATAGTTGCTGTGCTTTCATACGAAGGCTACAACATCGAAGACGCAATAATAATGAACAAATCTGCTATTGACAGGGGCTTAGCCCGATCCTTCTTCTACAGGCTATACGAAGGGGAGGCGAAACAGTACCTTGGAGGAATGAAGGATAACTTTGAGATTCCTTCTGCAGAGTCCAATATCAGAGGGTACAGAGGGGAGAAGTACTACAGACTTCTTGAAGGTGACGGCGTGATAATGCACGAATCCGTCGTCAGCGGAGGCGACGTAATCATAGGAAGAACAAGCCCACCGAGGTTCATGGAGGAATACAAAGAATTTGAGATCAAAGGCCCTGCAAGGAGGGATACTTCAGTAGCAGTAAGACCCTCAGAAACTGGAACTATTGATGCAATTTTCATGACACAGAATGTGGAAGGAGGGCAAGTGTTCAAGGTCAGAGTTAGGGATATGAGGGTTCCAGAAATTGGTGACAAGTTTGCCTCTAGACATGGTCAGAAAGGAGTAGTTGGATTAGTCGTAAATCAAGAGGATATGCCATATACTGAGGACGGGGTCGTGCCAGATGTTATCATCAACCCACATGCGTTTCCTTCAAGGATGACAGTAGGACAATTCATTGAATCCATTGCGGGGAAGGCAGCTGCACTTGTAGGCAAATCAGTAGACGGTAGCGCCTTCACAGGAGATGAACCAGAAGATGTAAGTGTCATGCTGGAAAAGCACGGGTTCAAATCTACAGGAAAGGAAGTAATGTACGATGGCAGAACAGGTATAAGATACAGCTCTGAGATATTCATTGGAGTGGTATATTATCAAAAATTGCATCATATGGTCGCCGACAAGATACATGCAAGGGCAAGGGGACAGGTGCAGATGCTTACAAAACAGCCTACAGAAGGTAGGGCCAGGGGAGGGGGGCTCCGGTTCGGTGAAATGGAGCGCGATTGCCTTATCGCCTATGGTGCAGCAATGGTTCTAAAAGACAGATTGTTAGATGAGGCTGACAAGACCAAGATACATGTATGCGAAAAATGTGGCTTGATAGCATATCACGACGTAAGGCAAAGGAAGTACGTCTGTAGGGTGGATGGAGATCAGTCGCAGATTTCCACGGTTGTAATAGCCTACGCCTTCAAACTTCTTCTGCAGGAGATGATGAGCTTGAACATTGCACCACGACTCCTAGTCAAAGACAAGGTTTAACGGGGAAATTAGCATGTCATTAGAAGAAACTGTAAAAGCAGTTGGCGGAATAAAATTTGGTGTCATTTCTCCAAGCGAAATACGCAAGTATTCAGTTGCAGAGATCACTGCTCCAGAGACCTATGATGAGGATGGAATGTCAGTGCAGGGAGGCTTGATGGACAATCGACTGGGTACACTTGAGCCGGGGCAGAAATGTGGTACGTGCGGAAACACAACATCAAGTTGTCCAGGTCATTTCGGACATGTAGAGCTTGCAGAGCCAGTATTGCATATTGCCTTTGTTGATGACATTAACAAGTTGCTTGTTACAACATGCAGAGCATGCGGAAGATTGAAACTTCCAAACGAGATTATCGCTCAATACAAAGAGCAGCTCGAAAATAACGCTGCTTATTCCCCGTACCTTGTAGAAACTGTAGCCAAAGAGATCTTCCTGAAGGCAAGGAAAGAGAAGGTCTGCCCTCATTGTGGCAAGAACCAATATGAAATTGAGTTCACAAAGCCAACTATATTCCATGAAATTACTGAGGAAGGAGGAGCCACAAGGCTTCTGCCAGTTGCAATTCGTGAAAGGCTAGAGCGCATAAAGGACGAGGAGTTCAGGCTACTCGGCTTCAACAACATGTCTGCAAGGCCAGAATGGTTTGTCTTGCAAGTTCTCCCTGTTCCTCCAGTAGGCGTGCGACCATCTATCACTCTTGAATCAGGCATCAGGTCAGAAGATGATCTTACGCACAAGATTGTCGATATTCTGCGGGTCAATCAAAGGGTAAGGGAAGCTAAAGAATCTGGCACGCCTCCGCTCATTGTTCAAGACCTTGTTGATCTCTTGCAATATCATGTGACTACATTTTTCGACAACGAAGTTTCTGGTATACCACAGTCCCATCACAGATCAGGAAGACCTCTGAAGACATTGAGCCAGAGGTTAAAAGGTAAGGAAGGAAGGTTCAGAGGTAGTTTATCAGGCAAGAGAGTTGATTTCTCAGCAAGAACAGTAATATCTCCAGATCCCAGTCTTGATGTATCTGAGGTCGGAGTGCCAGTCGATATTGCACGGAAGCTTACAGTTCCTGAAAAGGTTTCTGACTGGAATCTAACATTCCTGAAACAACTTGTCACAAACGGTCCGTTCAATCACCCTGGCGCAAACTATGTCATAAGGCCAGACGGAGTAAAAATCAGACTCGATTATGTAACTGATAGATCGACTGTTGCAGATTCACTAGCGTCAGGCGTAATAGTCGAGAGACATCTACTTGATGGGGACATTGTATTGTTCAACAGGCAGCCGTCTTTGCACAGGATGTCGGTGATGGCCCACTTTGTCAAAGTATTGCCATATCGAACCTTCAGGTTACATCCGGCGGTATGCCCGCCATACAATGCGGATTTCGACGGCGACGAAATGAATCTTCATGTGCCGCAGGGAGAGGAAGCTCGCTCAGAAGCTCTGGCTCTGATGCAGGTGAAAGACCAGATTTTATCTCCGAGATATGGCGGGCCTATAATAGGAGCGATCAGAGATTTTCTAACAGCAGCATTCCTGCTTACAAAAGATGATACATTACTCACAGCAGAGGAATTTACAAACCTTGCGCTCGCTGGAGGTTATTCAGGGCCTCTCCCAGTGCCAACGGAAAAGAAACCCAGGCCAATGTACACGGGGAAACAGCTCTTTTCGCTATTTCTGCCTAAAAACTTCAACTATATCATGATTTCAAAATGGGCCAGAGGACTCAGGCAGCAGAGGGAAGGTAAGGACATCGTAATACGCAATGGTGAGCTTGTGAGCGGAGTTGTTGATAGAGCAGCAATTGGAGCTGAAGAGCCCGACAGCATTCTGCACAGAATCGCCAAAGACTACGGTACAGAACATGCACGCAGGTTCCTTAACTCAATACTATCAATGTTACGAGCCTACATGACTAGGATGGGCTTTTCCTATGGATACGACGAGCTTGTGCTAGAGGATGAAGCTCAGAAGGAGATCAAGAACGTCCTTGACGAAGCCTACACAAACGTCAGAGGTATAATTAAACAATTCAATCAAGGAACCTTGGCCCTGACAAAAGGTCTTTCTCCCGAAGAAGCTCTAGAGTTCAATATAGTCAATGAGCTATCCAAAGCAAGGGATCGTGCAGGCAGAATTGCGGACAGAGCATTCCCACTTACAAATGCAGGAGTGATAATGGCAAGAACTGGAGCAAGAGGTTCGAGCCTGAATATAGGTCAGATGACAGCATCGCTGGGTCAGCAGTCAGTTCGAGGTAAGCGTATTACTAAGGGTTATGCTGGAAGAGCTCTATCGCACTATAAGCGAGGAGATCTTACACCAGATGCCAAAGGTTTCGTAAGATCAAATTACAGGCAGGGGCTGGGTCCTGAAGAATTCTTCTTCCACGCAATGGGAGGAAGGGAAGGGCTTGTTGATACAGCAGTCAGGACGCAGCAGAGCGGTTATATGCAAAGGAGACTTGTCAATGCCCTTGAACATTTAAGAGTCGAATATGACCTTACTGTTAGAGATCCGAGCGGAGGCATAATACAGTTCATCTATGGCGAAGACGGTATAGACCCAGTGAAGAGCGATCACGGACAGGCTGTCAAAGTTGAAAGACTAGCAGAGATTGAAGCGCTGGCCCATTCAGCCAGCAAGGTTACCGCAACACAAATCGACAGGACAGTTGCAGAGTATGAAGGGAGCCTTAACCAGAGGATCATCCAAGATCTCAGACGGACATTCGAAAAGATACCACTTTCTGCAGAAGGGATGAAATCTATCTGCGAAAAGACAGTTGAGCTATTCAAGAAAGCAATGGTAGAGCCTGGAGAGGCGAGTGGAATAGTTGCTGCGCAATCAATCGGGGAACCTGGCACACAGATGACTCTCAGAACATTCCACTTTGCAGGCGTCAAGGAGAGGGACGTCACGTTAGGGCTTCCAAGACTGATAGAACTCGTGGATGCTAGGAAGATACCTGCAACTCCAGCAATGAATGTATACCTTGATGAGGAGCACAAAAAATCAAATGAAAAGACACTCGCAATTGCCCGCGAAATACTCTTTACCAAAGTCGAAGACGTAATAGCGTACAGCGAGGTTGATTTTGACAGCGGCATTATTCTTCATCTCGACGCTGGCAAGATGAAAGACAGAGGAGTTGAACCAGAAAGTATCACAACGGCGGTCCAGTCTGGGAAGAAAGAGGTCGAATACAGTAAGAAGAATAATACAATAACAATTCAAGTTGAAGGGAGTGACATTCCAACGCTTTTTTCTCTGAGAAACAAAGCTCTGAACCAGAAGGTCAAGGGAATACCTGGCATTGAAAGAGTCACCGTAGTTAAGGAAAAGGAAGAATGGATTATCCAGACTTCTGGCTCAAATCTGGCAAAGGTTCTGAGGACACCAGGAGTAGACTTTAGCAGAACAACCACGAACAGCATTTTCGAAGTCGCGACAACATTAGGCATTGAAGCCGCACGTATAGCGTTAATCAACGAAATTACAAGCACTCTTGATGAACAGGGGCTCGAAGTTGACATAAGGCATATATTACTTGTTGCGGACTTGATGGCATCTAAAGGACTCTTGCAGCAGATAGGAAGACATGGTATTGCTGGGAAGAAGCCCAGTGTGCTCGCAAGAGCAGCGTTTGAAATTACAGTGCCGACTCTTGCAGAAGCATCAGTAACTGGACAGGTAGAAGAGTTGAAGGGAGTGACCGAGAATGTCATCGTAGGAATGATTATACCGGTGGGTACGGGTATGACCGACCTCTACATGAAGCGATGAGTATGGTAGACGAAAAGACTCTGACGCGAACACTGACAAGTGTTGCGAAAACTGGGAAGTATGTTGCAGGCTACAGGGAAGTTGCAAAATCTGTAAAGGGCTCGAAGGTAGTCATAGCTTCCTCAACAATCGATGAATTAGAAAGAGAAACTCTGCAGAAGACATGTAATACGGCTTCAGTTCCATTTCTGCAGCTCGAGCAAACTTCAATGGGTCTGGGTAAGGCACTCGGGAAGCAATTCCGTATATCAGCACTGGCCATAAAGAGCTCCGGTGACGCCAATCTGAAACCCATACTAGAATCGATCAAAAGTAGATCTGATGCCTGAAAATATCAAACTGACAGCCCAGGAGCTAGAGCTTATACAAATATTCCAGAGAAATAGTGGAGCAACTCCCAGAGATTGTATCATCGACGGGACCATGGATAGAATAATCTTTGTCGTTAATAAAGGAGAAATGGGCTTAGCAATTGGGAAAGGAGGCCAGTCGATAAAAAACGTGCAGAAACATGTAGGGAGGTCGGTTGAACTTGTAGAACACTCAGATGACCCAAAGGAGTTCATCATGAATTCTCTTGATCCAAAACTAGTCTCTGAAGTTATGATTACCGGCAAGCAGGACGGAAAGAAGGTAGCTACAGTAGTTGTTGATGGAAAAAAGAAAGGCGCCATTGTGGGAAGAGGAGGAAGGAATGCCCAACGAGCCAGATTACTGGCAAAGCGCTATTTTGAAATAACCAATGTTCATATAGTTGATCAATGATTAATCTGTTTAGGCTTTTATAGAAGCAGTAAAAATGGTGCTGACACTTGGCAAACTCTCCGAAGGGTGAATTTTCAGGAAGGCAGTTGCGCCTGAAGAGGCAGCGGACGCGCTGGTCAGACAAGTATTACAAGAGGACGATGCTGATGCTGGATACAAAAGCCGATCCGCTTGAAGGATCTCCACAGGCACGCGGGATAGTGCTCGAGAAGGTCGGTATAGAATCCAAGCAGCCCAACTCTGCCATAAGGAAGTGTGTAAGAATTCAATTAGTAAAGAATGGTAAGCAGGTCACTGCATTCCTGCCTGGAGACGGAGCTCTGAATTTTGTAGACGAACATGATGAAGTTTCTGTTGAAGGTATTGGAGGTTCCATGGGATTATCAATGGGAGACATTCCAGGAGTCCGATGGAAGGTCTTTAAAGTCAATGGCGTTTCGCTAAACGAACTGGTTTATGGAAGGAAGGAGAAGCCTAGGAGGTAAGAATATGCCAAATAGACCTAATCTGATGCTATTTCGGAAATGGGATTACGGCCAAGTAGAAGTAAAGGATCCAGGGCTCCAGAGGGTAATTTCGCTTAATCCCGTCATCGTTCCTACGTCTATGGGAAGGCACGAGCACAAAAAGTTTGGAAAATCGCATGTCAATATTGTTGAAAGACTTGTAAATTCGATAATGCATTTCGGGAAGAAACATGCCAAGAACACGGGAAGGATGGGGGGGAAGAAGCAGCGAGCCACAAATATTGTAAAGGCAGCCTTTGATATAATCGCGCTCGAAACAGGGAAGAATCCCATAGAGGTTCTTGTCAGAGCTGTAGAAAGCGCGTCTCCTAACGAAGACACAACAAGAATTGCATACGGAGGAGTAGTCTACCACGTTTCTGTTGATATTTCTCCTCAAAGGAGGCTTGACCTTGCATTAAGGTTCATCTCTGAAGGAGTTAGAGAGGCTAGTTTTGCTTCCAGAAGAAGTGTGGAAGAGATTCTTGCAGACGAAATTATGGCCGCTGCAAGAAGCGATACTAACAGTTATTCTATAAAAAAGAAGAACGAACAAGAACGCATTGCCATGGCATCACGGTAGCATCGTTTATCGCTAATGCTCTAAGCTCGAACCTATAGTTCTGAACAAGGTGGACTAAGTTGAGTTGTACTATGATAGTTCCCACATTACATACTTCGACTCAAAGAGTTGAGAACTATCTCCCATATTGAGCTGTAGATGGGCTAGATGTGTAAAATAGAAACGTACTATTCTATTACCATCATGGTAAGGGTAGAGGTTATCTCTGAAATCTTCCTAAGGCCGAGTACGCTATCCTTGAGTTCGTCTGTAGATGGCGCTATAACGGTGACTATGAAGTCGTAGACGCCGTAAACGAAGTATGCCTCGCTGACATTCTTTGCAGCCTTGAGCTGCTTTATGACCTTGTCCTCTGTACCTGTTTGAACGTTTATCAAGACGAAGGCCTTTGCCAATATCTCTCCCTATCAGTATGTGCAGAACCCATTATTGAATCCTTTGCTTTAGGTGTTCTGTTAACTTATTTGCACGGAGGCTCTTTAATGAGTAGAGAGATTTTCCAAGATAATATGAATAATCCTAATTCTTGCTATACTCATTTTTGGCCTTAACAGTTTCTTAATTGATCTACCCATATATCGTAGCCTAACAGATTAGGGTAGGTGGAGGTTCTAGATAAGGCACATAGAAGAAGGAAGATTCTTTGCAGATTTGGGTGTAGAAAATTTCATTGAGGGAACTTTCCTTTCTTGGTACCTCGATATTTGGGATGCAGAAGTCAGACAGCTTGTCTTGACCATCATAAAGGCTTTAGGAGATTTTGATACAGCGGAATTTGCCACCAAGCCTGATGAAGTAGTTGATTATCTCAAGAATTTCTATCAAGAAGTATTTCCAAAACAACTAAGACATGACTTGGGAGAGTTCTATACACCCGACTGGCTTGCTGAGTACATTACTAAAATGAGTGGCTTTGATGGAGAAGTTTCGAAGAGAGTTATTGATCCGGCGTGTGGTTCTGGGACATTTCTGATTTCTATTCTCAACAAAGTCTATGAGAGAAATCGGCGTTCTGCAAAGAAGGAGGAGCTGATTAAATACATTACAAATAATGTGGTTGGCTTTGATATAAATCCAGTTGCCGTTCTGACCGCCAGAACGAATTACCTTATCTCTCTTACTCGTTTCAACTTCCAGAGGACGACCTTCACGATACCAGTTTATCTCACTGACTCCATAGTCTTACCCGAGCTCGCTGCCCAGACAAAGTTGACAGATGAAACTAATGTTTACCACATAAAAACCACGAAAGGGGTTTTTAGTATCCCCCAACATGTGAAAAGTCGGATCACGCAAGTGATGCACTTTTTGAAGCAATGTCTGGAGCGAAGTATAGATCAAAGCAGAATGGCAAAGGAGTTAGATCGCAAATTCGATTTTGAGGATGCGGACCAACGGCAGCTAGGCCATCTATATAGTCAACTCCTTGTTCTCAGCAAAAAGAACCCATGAGCTAGTAGAATATAGGGCTGAACCGTCTGATCAGGGTGACACGTGTTCTACTTGGGCCATATTTCACGGCAAGAGAAGCCTTACTGCGTTTGGGAAATTTGATTATAATGTTAGGGCAGGAGTCTACTTTGGTCTTAAGGATGCTCTCTTTGACCTTTCAATAGTAATAGACAAAGGTGAACTTATCCAAATAAAAAATGCGCAAGGGAAAGCAAAAGATATAGAAAAAGGCAGGGTTTTCCCGTTGATAATGTCTCGCCATGCGCACCGATGGAAAATGAGGGGAACGGGCGACAACCGGTATACCTACTGTATTTTACCCCAATCAAATCCCACTGAGAAAAATGAAGAAGAAATGAAACTAAATTACCCAAGGACTTGGTCTTGGCTAAATGATTTTAGAAAAGAGTTTCTGCAAAGGAAATCTAAAGTCTTTGCAAAAGATCCATTTTATTCAGTGTACGGCCTAGGCGACTGGGATTCCAAGTATAAAGTTGTTTGGCAAGGAATGGGATTCTACCCTGATTTTTCAGTTATTTCTTCTGTTGAAGATAAGATACTCGGAAAGAAGTTGGTTTTGCCAGAACATGTTTTGTATTTTATCCCGATAGATAAAGAAGATGAAGCACATTATGTTTGCGCTATTCTGAATTCCTCACTTGTCAAGGACACTCTATTCACACTAACCGGAGGTGGGAAGTCGGGTATTTCCAAGGAAATATTAACCAAGTTAAGGCTCGATAAGTTCGATCATAATAATAGAATTCATAATGACTTGGCTCAGATATCTAAAAAAGCACATAAGATTGCTGAAAGTAATAACGAAGATGAGATAACTGGTATTCAAGCGGACATTGACGATTTAGTCAACCAAGCCTATGCTACAAAACCCTATACCCTTTCCCAATAGATGATACCAAATTATCTCAACGGGCTTATTTTTTTGCCCTTGCAAATAAGTAACAGAATCTGCTCTAGAGCAAGATTCAATAGCAATCAATCCCAATCGCTTGCAGTTGATCATAGAAGAAGGTTCTCCATATAGGGAAAAACTGCTGAAATTATTGGAGGAAGAGTATGCGCAGGAAAGAGGGGGCACACACGTTTCTGATTTGATACTGTGCATAAGAGAGCAAGTTTTCAGGAAATTGGAACCGAAGGCCATTGATGAAAGGGACTTGGCTTCTTATGCTCTGGGTGAAGGCGCACACGTTGCCCTGCAGAGGCTTGCAGAGAAGGGCTCTGCTATTGCGGAGAAGGAGATTACCGTCCATGGGGTAATTGGCACCATAGACCTTTTTGATGGAGTTCCAATAGAAATCAAGACTGTAAGGTCTGAGGATGATTCAGTAAGACCCTTCCACGTTACTCAACTGAAGTACTATATGGCTATGACAAATTCCAATGTGGGAATCTTGCTCTATCTTATGGTCAACGATCGCGGTAGGCCTTTCAGGTTCAGGACTGTTACTCTGAACGATGCTGAACTTGCAGAGGTAAAGAAAGAAATTGAAAATAAAGCGAGACTATTCAACGATGCGGTAACTTCAAAGAACCCATTTGCTGCACCACATGTCAAGAAGGACTTGAACCTTGTATGGAAGTGCTCTTATTGCAAGTATAGTCAGAAATGCTGGAGCAGAGAGGACTAATATTCGTCCTTAAGGTGCTGTGCGAGTGCGGATACTTTGGGCCGGTCGTCTAGCTCGGTTAGGACGTCGCTCTCACACAGCGAAGGTCGGTGGTTCAAATCCGCCCCGGCCCACTAAATTTCTTTCATGACTAAATCTGTCAGCGCAATGCTAGATGTCCCTTACATGTTAGGATATAAGGATCATTCTGCTATAACACTTAAGTTGATCCCAGAAAACAAAGAGCAGAGTGGGTAAGGAACCTGAACGAGAACTGATAGTTTATGGACCATTCCACAGCACCTTCTTCAACATTCTTAGAAGTTTCAGAAGAAAATATCCCGAATACGACATCAATATGACCTACTACGGGAATCATCCAGGTCCGACAATAACCAAGATAGAACAGGAGGTCAAACATAATATGCAGACTGCCGATGTTGTAATACACCCACACTATGCAATATTGCACCTTAAGGAGATGGGCCTTCTTAAAAGGTATCACTCGGACCTTCTTGACGCATACCCTTCTCAATTCAGGGACGAAGACAACCAGTGGGCTGGGATAGCAATCGAACCTACGAGATCGGTCTATAATCCAAATTTGATCAAACCTGACGAAGTACCTTCAAACTGGACAGATTTAGCAGACCCTAAGCTAAAAGGGAGAGTGGCCATGCAGTCTGTAGTTGACAGAGCTGATGGGTTGTACAGTTTCTACTACTTTGCAGCTTTGCTCAATATTTTTGGCGAAAGAAAATGGGAGAGAATAATGAAGGACTATGTCAATAATGTAAAGCCAAAGTCATACCCATGCTATCATAACCTTCACAAGTACATAGCGAGGGGAGATTATGGTATTGGGCTGCCTTTGCCCTTGATCAAAGTAGGATGGTCTGTGAATACGCTGAATATCAGGGATGTTCCTAACCTTGCGATGCAGAGAAGCATTGCCATACTTGAAAATGCAGAGCATCCAGTCGCTGCAGAGATGTTCTACAACTATCTGCTGTCAGAGGACTGGCAAAGAAAGATGGGGACAGATTATGAAGGTCTGATACCTGCAAAACCGAATACCAAGATGAAATATGGCGCACAAGTTCCTGTAGATGGAATTACATTCTTCCCTACTGAAGAGGACGTAAGAAAGATTGATGTTTATACTGAAAAGTTCAGACAGGTAGGACTTCCATAATATCCCAAGGCTGGCACCTGAAACACTAAAAAACTCGAGAATTAGGAAGCATGGTTCAGCCCCGACGCAGCCCCGTCGAGAGCACAAGCTCGCGGAGTCTAGCGGCCAATCATCAGGGTTGGGCTATGGATACCAGGCTCTGGATCCTCTGGAAAAGATACCTGGTGACCCCAGTTCGAATCTGGGCGGGGCTACCAATCATCTAGTTTTATTTAGCGTGATTCCTAGCCTAGGGTGATGGCCTACCTCCTTCTAGCTAAACGATACGAGTGGCTTCTGGAATATGATTCAGTCAAGAGATGGAGCAAAGGTCTGAAAGAGGGAACAGGAAGGAGAACAGGCCTGTATCACCTTGCAAGGTACTTGGAATATCTTATGAAAATTGGTATCAGGAAGACGCCAGATCAGCTTATCGAAAATTGCATCGACGGAAATAATCATACCCTAATTGAGCATCTTGATATGATCAAGGGATTTGTTGAGGGTGATACACTCGGTAGTTTAAGGAAGAGTGCAAGGGAAAGAATCTATGCTTCGATAAGATCGTTCTACACGCATAATAGAGTGCACCTGCTTAGGGAGCCCTTAAGGTTCAATGATGATAATTCTGTTGTCACTAGGGAGCAGGGAAGCATAATGCTTGACCACATTAGAAAGGCAGTATCGCATAAAGGCTGTTCGGTTAGAGATAGGGCCATCATACTTTGCATGATGCAGAGTGGAATGGATGATTCGACTCTGGCCGATGTGTTCAACTATGTTGCATATCCTCAGATGGTAAAACAATTTGGTTCTGAGGATCACACATTGTGGGCTCTTGATAAATGTCCTATTAGAATCGATCTGGTCAGGCCGAAAACTAAGCATCGATACTATTCGTTCATCGACAGAGACGCTGTGGAGGCATTGAAGGATTGGCTGAATGTAAGACAAAGTTTGACAGGGAAAAAGCTAACCATAAGACTAAACCAAAAACCTAACGAGCTACCTAAAAGCGATGCGATATTCATTGTAAAGAATGGCCAACCATTGAGGGCATACTTGGTCTCAAAGATATTCAGAGACGTCGGAGTCGAAGCTGGTATTATCATAAGGCCTAACGAAAAGGCGGAGAGGTTCAAAGGTGCATCAAGACGTTATGCTTTCCATAGCCATGAAGTTCGAGACTTGCTGAAATCCTTAGCGAGAGTCTGCGGAGTCGATACTCCAGTGGCTGACTTTTTCTTGGGCCATAGTATTGACAAGTTTGGATATGATAAGAGCCCTTGGAACTTCCCCGATCATCTTAGGGAGCAATTCATGAAGATGTCCCACTTCATCAATGTACTGACACAGCCCAGCTTCCAACAGGGTTCAGACTCGGAGGATGTGAACAGAAAATTGGCAGAACTTGAGGAGGGTGAAGTGGAACTCAAGGAAGGTTTGGCCAAAATGCAAAATCAAATAGGGGAACTCAAGGGTCTAGTTAGAAAGCTAGCTGGGAAGGCTCTTAGCAAGTAAACGACTCGTTTGAAATGACACTGGTAATTCATAGGGTGAAACTGGATAGCTGGTAAATTCGGGTGATGAAGTGGTAACTTGGGGTGATATGTTTCGATGACTCAAAAAATGCTTAAATTACCATGGCTACCGATTACTTGCGACAGGAAAGTGCGTGCAGAGAACATTTAGCATTATAGTTTTAAACCATTAGAATAAGTTCGCTTACGCTTACGTAATTTCTTTGCTCGTACAAGTCCATCAGGTAGGTGAAACAAAGATGTCTGAACAAAGTGATGGTGAATTGGGCGGAGGAGGCGAGTGGGAACTGCCAGAAGAACCCGCTAGCCACGATGACGACGACTACGATTAACCATCGTGGTAGATAAGGAAGAAAGTAACTTCCTTACCCCTTATTTTTTTTAGCTCATTTTGATCCAACAGCTATCCTTCCCGTTTGACAGCCAACTAAAGCCGTTGACCCTAAGAATGTCGTGTATCTCTCTCCACTCTTCCCTTTCTATCCATGCCTTTTTGTATGAAACTGTTAATCCATTTGGTGTGACTGAGTTACTATGCATGGAGGGTTAATACGCTTGCCAACCCTTCATTACCATCAGCCAATAGTTAGGTAAGGAAGTCAATAATCCGATGTCCTCTGCTTCAGAATATTAATGCGTGAATATCTACAACTAATTGTTAGGACTATTGAACGCAACTAAGGTTGTGATAGATAAAGACCTAACTGGTTGGGGAAGAAATAATCAGGAGAAACTCAAAAGAGATTATTCTTTGATAGAAGAGGTCGGAGTGACGCCTAGTCTGCCCCAACTGACTAGTGACACATCTTGCAAGATACTGCAAAGAGCACAATTGCGACCTACTCACTAGTGACAAGGAGGCCTATTCCTACTTTTTTGATACAGGAATACAACCGGTGCAGATCTCGAGATACTCATGGTATGAAGAGGCTGATAAGCCGGTCTATCTCATCAAGATTGTATCCTGATCCTACTCGCGACCAAAACATTCCTTACCTAACTGACTCTGCAACAGATTAATCGTCATATCCCACGGTGGCTGTCGGGGAATTGCCTTCTGTCTGGTTAGGTAAGGTCTTGCCGACATAACACCAATCTAATTTATTGCCTTTGACATAGTGGGCGTAGTAGTAGTAATGATGAACTCTTAGCCCAGACTTCGACTTGCGTGGTATGGCTTTAAGATACGCTCCCATTCCTCGTACTCCACAGGTTGGGCAGACCTTTTCTGCGTTGGTTCCTTCCTTACCTAAACCTTTCATCATGATCCCTCAATGAAGTTGCTGCTAGCTCTCTTAGACTTCTCTGCGGGGAAACCTGCTTCTCAAACCTAGGGATGTACTTATGATCTGGGGTTGGTTTGCCGTAAAATCGACATAGCACTTCTGAAAAGTCTCTAAATGTAACCATCAAGGGCTTTAGTGCTATCTCGTCGCCATCCTTGTTGTAGTGCCACTGTGTTACGATCCAGTCTCCAATGAGAGGGACGCGGATAGGTCTTCCCAGACACTCGAATTGCAGATGCTCTTTAGCTCTTTCAAGTAATAGGAACAATTCTGTCAAGTCGTCCCTAGGAAAAGGCTTGTCAGAACAAGCTAATAGGACAGAAACTGAACCAGTGATGTGTGCCGTAATTCTTATTATTCTTCTTGAGAATCTAAGAGGCGAGAGCCTCTTATCCTTGCTATGGTTCTGTGGGATTAGTTGCAAATCTTTGTAGAAACTGGGAAGATCAAAAACCATCCTTATGTCATGAACACCAGCGATAGCATTCCCTAGCAAAA